>OMGY01002760.1_pt1 | contig 12674 bp, 9 predicted proteins | sample 1674461 | NCBI WGS metagenome assembly OMGY01 (sample SAMN05578579, study PRJEB25193) | human gut metagenome | biome: Human Microbiome; feature: human-associated habitat; material: feces | host: Homo sapiens | place: USA:Birmingham
AAAAGATGGTGGAAAATTATTTGATGCATTTACACCAGATAAAGAATATCTTACTGAAGATGGTAAAGGTGATTCAAAAAAAATTGTTAAAGCACATGAAGATTTAGCAAAACAAATTCAAGCAGAAGGAACTGTATTATTAAAAAATGTTAATAATGCTTTACCTTGCCCAACTACAACTACTAACAAAACTAAAGTATCTTTGTTTGGCGTTCGTAGTTCAAGTACAATTACTGGTGCATTTATAGGACATAAAGCAGCTGGTAATAATCAAACTATTCATTTCGATGAAGCATTTGAACAAGCAGGATATGAAGTAAACCCAGTATTAAATGAAGCATATGAAAAATATATTAAAACAAAACAAACTGGTAGAATGGCTTTATTAGCTGAAAACGATTTCCCATATATGGGTATGTATGGTAAAATGGCTGGAATTAGTAAATTCCAAACATTAGAAGCAAGCAGTGAAGATTTAATCGCACAAAATAGTGATGCTATTACTTCAATTGATAGTTATAACGATTTAGGTGTTGTCGTTCTTGGAAGAGCAGCTTCTGAAGGTGTTGACTGGGAAAAAGGTGATAAATGTGATCCTAGTGAAGGAATCACTAATCCAATGCAAATTACATTAAAAGAAAAAGCAATGATTAAACTTGCTAAAGAAAAATGTAAAAAAGTCATTGTAATTATTAATGCTGTTAACCAAATGGAAATTCAAGAATTAGCAGATGATCCAAATATCGGTGCTATTTTATGGATGGGTATTGGTGCTAACTATGCTCCAAAAGCTGTTGTTGATATTATAAGTGGTGCTACAAATCCATCAGGACATTTGAGTGACATTTATGCAACAAGTAGTTTAAGTGCTCCTGCAATGATTAACTATGGTGATTATTCTTATACAAATAAAGACCAAGTTATTAAACGTTCTAAAGGTACTGGACAAAAATATGTTATTGAAGCAGAAAATATTTATACAGGATATAGATATTATGAAACTCGTTATGCTGATTATGTAAACGATTTAGGAAATGCTAGATCTAATGCAGGTTCTTCTTATACAGATGGTAATTGGGAATATAGTAAAGAAGTAACTTATGGATTTGGATATGGTTTAAGTTATACTACTTTCTCACAAGAAATTATTGGAAAACCAACTCTTAAACATGATGGTCATAATTTTGTATTTGATTTTAAAGTAAAAGTTACAAATACAGGAAATGTTAAAGGAAAAGATGTTGTTCAAATTTATGGACAAGCACCTTATACTGATTATGATAAAGAACATAATGTTGAAAAGAGTGCAATTCAATTAGTAGCATTTGATAAAACTGAAAATCTTGAACCTGGCAAGAGCCAAACTTTAAATATTCAAGTTGATATGCAAAATTTAGCAAGTTGGGATTCAACAGCTAAAAATGGTAATGGTTCATATATTTTAGATGCTGGTATGTATTCATTTGCAATTGGTAATGGAGCACATGATGCATTAAATAATGTTTTAGCAGCTCAAGGCGTTAAAGCAAATAATGAAAATAAAATGACTGCTAATGGTGATGCATCAAAAGTATATCAACATACTTATAACACAAAAAATAACACACCAGATGAAGATACATTTAATGTTTCAAAAAGTGGAACAACAGTTAAAAATTCAATTGAATATGCTGATCCAAACTTCTTTAAAAAAGATTCTGTCAAATATTTATCAAGAAATGATTGGCGTGGAACATGGCCTTTAGAATATACAGATTATACTGCAGAACCACAAATGATTGAATTAATTAATGGTAAAACATATGTTGTTAAAGACAATGATGATGTATCAGATATTTTATTTAATCAAGAAGGTAATGATAAATATCTTAATTTAAAAGGTGCTAAATATAATGATGAAGCATGGGATAAATTACTTAACCAATTAGATTTAACTCAAGCTGTTGAATTCATTGTTCATGGTAATAGAGACTATTTAGCAATGGATTCTGTAGGTTTTATTGCAGGTAAATTTACAGAAAATGGTCCTAATGGTGTTGGAGATCGTGCTTTTAAAACATTATCATATAACAACTATGGTGAAACAGTTCCACAATGGAAAATTGCTGATACAGATGAAAATGCTAAATTCGAAATGACTGTTTTCCCAAGTGGACCAGTTATGGGTGCAACATTCAATCCTCGTTTAGCTTATGAACAAGGAAGATTAATGGGTAATGATGCATTATTTGTTGGTTTACCAATTTTATGGGGCCCATCAATGAATACTCATCGTACAGGATATAATGGTAGAAATATTGAATATTATTCAGAAGACCCAGTTTTAACTGGAACAATTGGTATGGAATATAGTATTGGTGCTTTAGATAAAGGCTTAATTGCTGCTCCTAAACATTTTGCTTTCAATGATCAAGAAACAAATAGATCCGGGGTATCTCCATATTTAACTGAACAAAGAGGAAGAGAAATCGAATTAAGAGCATTCCAAATTGCTTTTGAAGCTACAAAATATGATACAAATGAAAGAGATGCTGGTTTACTTGGTGTTATGACATCATTCTCAAAAATTGGACCAGTTGAAGTAACATGTTCTAAAGGATTATTAACTGATATATTAAGAGGCGAATGGGGATACAAAGGGTATATTGTTAGTGACTTAGAAGATGATACAGATTTCTTACCACAAGCTTTATATGCTGGTATTACTAGCTTCGATTCAACTGCTAAATTAGATGCATTAAATACTGATAAATATAATAACTTTACTGTTGATAAAATCAAAAAAGATGCATCAATATTAAAGAATATTAAAGAAGCTGTTCATTGTAATTTATGGGTATTAACTCAAAGTAACTATATGAACATGGTTGATGTAAACAGTGAATATGTTGATACAATGACTTGGTGGAGAGCTACTTATATTGCTGTTGAGGCAACATCAGCTACAATAGCAGGATTATGTCTAGCATTAACTGTATTAACATCAATTCTTGATAAAAAGAAAGGACGTAATTAATTATGTTAGAAAAAATTAAAAAATGCGGTTTATGTTTCTATATTAGTCTTATTGCACTTGTTCTTATTTTTGTCTCTATGATACTTGCTATTTCAAGTTCTACAAATCTTGGATATAGTATTGATGAACTTCCTTTAATTGTAACATTTTCAATTATTTCAATTCTTTGTATAATTGGATCAGCATTATTATCATTTAAATTTAAAAATGATGCTCTTGCATATGTTCCTTTACTAGTTGCTATGATTTTATCTGGAATATGCTTTATGTTTGTCATTTCATCAAGAACTTATTTAATGGGAACATTATGGTTTACTAAACTTGATGAATCAAATCAATATGCTGTTGCAGCAATGAATACAGGTGCACCATCATTTGTTATGTATTTTATTAGTATGGTTATTTTATCTATAGCATCATTCTTCAATTTATCTAAAAATGATAAAGCTGTAGAAAATACTAATAATTAATGTTTTATTGATAACATCATAAAATAATTGTTAAAAGGGTTATATACTCATTAATGGGTATCTAACTCTTTTTGTTTTAAAATTAATTGCTATGTTTTATAATTCTATATTATAAAAAAGAGATAATTATATAAACTAATTGACTTTAAATATTTTTATTAATATATTATTAACTATGAAAAAGAATAGAATTATTTATATCCCACTAATATTATCTTTTGTATTAAGTGGTTGTAATCAAACAGAAAAAAAAGAAACTCCTATTGTAAACGCGATTAATGATTTAAAAGGTAATTTAACTATTACTGGTAATTATAATCAAACAGCTTATTATGAAGAAAATGAAATTAAAAGTTCAAGTGAATTATTAACTTTTAAATTTTTAAATGATGAAAAAAAATCGCGTTATAATTCCATTTCAAGTGAAAATGAAATTGTTAAAGAAAATATTTATTTGATGGGTGAAGATGGATATACATATACTCCATTATTAAATTATAAAAATGAAGTATTCCTTAACCAAATGTATGATGAAGATGAAAATCCAATTAATTTTTTAATTAATTATGGTAATCCTTTTGAATTATTAACTCAAGATTTATTAACTCAAGGTGAAAGCATTAATGAATATGTTTTGAATTTAACTTTTGCTAATCAAATATATGCATATTTTACTGAAACTAATAATTATGTTGAAGAAGCTATATTAGAAATAGAAAATAATAATTTTGTTTCTTTAAATTTTAAAGTTGCTTCTTATGAAGGATATCTAGAATATGAAGGTCAAAATGTTAGAGTGAAAGTTGATGAAGAATTGTTATTAAATTTTACAGATTATAATAAAACTTCATTTACAATTAATGAAAGTACTAATGAAAATAAAGAATTACATGATGCATTTATTGATTTAGGTAATAATTATACTTTAAAAATGACTAGACATACTTCTACTGCTGAAGATTATATATCTTATTTTTATTTCACAGGGGAAGAAGCATATTTGCAACATCGCGAAGGCGATGAAAGTATGAAATATGATAAATGGTTTAAATTAGATAAATCAAATCCTAATGATAAAAATTATTATGAATATAAATTTAATAAAGATTCACAAAGCTGGACAGGTAAATCTGATGGTAGTGAAGAAAGTAGTATAACTACTAATTATGAAGATTTTTTACCTAAATTTAATGAAATATCAAGTAATTTATTTGTTAAAAATGGTTCAAAATATGAAGCTATGAATAAAGCAGTTGGCTCTATTGCTCAAGCAATTTGCCCTAAAGATTATCAAGGTTATACAAATTTTGAAGATAATGCTGGAGATAAAGTCGAAATTACTTTATTAAATGGTGAACTTAATAAAATTGTTATGCATACTCAATATGAACAATTTACTGCTGTTTTTGAATATGAATATACTTTTGAAATTTTAAATATTGGAGAAACAAAATTACCAAGTTTTGTTAAATAATGGAGGCTATTATGAAAAAGAAATTATTAAGTGCGTTAATGTTGTTTGCTTCTTTTGGTGTTATTTCAACATTAACTAGCTGTAATCACATTATTGAATTAAATTCTAAAGCAGAAGTTAAACTTACTTTAGAAGATGTAGAAAATAAAACATTAGAGGTTGGTGAAACTCTTACATTAAATTTAAAAGTTGAAAACACTAATAAAAAAGCTACTTTTGTTAGTTCAAATGAAGAAGTGTTAACTGTTAATGAAAATGGAGTAGTTGAAGCTAAAAGTGTTGGAAGTGCAAAAATATATGCTTTAATTCAAGATGAAAAAGAATTAAAAAGTAATTCACTTGAATTTAATGTTTTAGCTAAATCAGATATTAAAGTAACATTAGATGTTGAAACACCTATGTTGATTGTTAATGATACATTTGATTTAAAACCTACTATCACAGGAAATATTAATAATTATCCAGTTAATTATATTTCTAGTGATACAACTGTAGCTTCTATTGATAATAGTGGAAAAATTACTGCTTTAAAAGAAGGCAAAACAAAAATAAGTGTTGTTATTAAAAATATAGAAAGAGCATCAATCGAATTTAATATATTTAATTCTTATGTTCCATGTGAAAATATATCTTTAAAAGAAAAACAAATTTTCTTATCTATAAACGAAGAATATGAAGTTAATCCAGTTTATAGCCCAATGAATTCAATTAAAGGATTTACTTTAACTAGTGAAGATACTGAATCAGTAAAAGTTGAAGGAAATAAAATTATTGGTTTAGAAGAAACTTATAGTCCAGTTAAAGTGACCATTACTAGTGGTAATGCTACTTTTGAATTATTAGTTACAGTTGTAGATGGAGAAAATGCTAAAATAATTGAAGAAGTTAAAGCAAAATTAGATACAAGTCTTTCTTTAGAGCCAACTTTAGCTAAAGATGGTAATTTAACTGTTTCAAAATTAAATGAACAAAATGAAGAAACATCTAAAAAGGTATATGATTTTGAAGTTTATAACGATAATAAAACAAGTACTATTTATACAGATAATGGTTTTGTAAATAGATATACTGCTGCAATAGAAGGTAATATATTTGTAAATAGTATTGAAACAAAAACTAATGATGGATTTACTTTTGATGATTTTGCTAATAAAAAAATTGGTGATAATTCTGGTGAAATGAAAGAAGAAAATGCTCTTAAACAAGCTAATTTACCAATAGTAGGTGGATCATTACCAAATGGATTATCAAAATATATTAAAAATAATTATTTCAATTATAACAAATATGATACTAGTGGATATTTTGATGTTGCAAATTATTCTAAAAATGGAGAAATATATACTTTCAATGTTACTCAAGAAGATAAATATAATAAAAAAATAATGTCTGCAACCATTGAATTTGATGATGGTTTAATTAAATCATTTACATCAACAATTACTTCATATACTAATTATGATGATAAAAATATTAACTTTGAGTTTTTTGAAACAGAAAAAGTAACTGCTACAATGAATAAAGGTACAAAAGAAAAATCAACTTCTTTACCAGATTTTTCAAAATTAATATGTACTAATTTTGAACTTAAATTTTTAAATAAAGGTGAAGCAAAGACTGAATTTAGTGTTGGTGATGTTGTTTCTATTGATATAAAGGGTGAACCTTCAACATATAATAGTAAATTTGATCCAATTAATATTAAATTAAGTAGCCCAAGTGTTGCTAGATATAATACAACTAAACATACATTAACGTTAATGAAGGAATGTAATGAATTAAAAATAACTGCTTCAACATTTAATGTTACTAAAGAATATACATTAAAAATTAATGCTTTACCTGTTAAAAGTTTGTCTATTGAATCAAGTGAAATGGGCTTAGCAAATAATACTATTTCTGGGAAAATTAATGTTAATCCATCCAAAGCAAGTTCTGATTTAGAATATGAAATAATAAGTGGTGATAAAACTAAAGTTAATATTGTTTCTAATCCAGGAACAACAAATAATGCTCCATCATTTAAATTTACTGCTACTGAAGCTAATAAATATACATTAAAAGTTACTGATAAATTAACTAATGTTTCTACTACAAAAGATATTACTATTTTTGAAGATAGTGATGAAGGAATTATTAATTTAATTAAAGCATGTAATATTACTTCTGATAATGAATATTTATCTAATTTCAATTTAACATTTGATAGTGAAAATACAGGTACAATTAGCTTTACTTATAATATGGAAGATAAAAATAGTAGTCGTACCAATTTAGATTTTAATCAAAAATTTACAATTAGTAATAAAACAATTTCATTAGATCCATCTTCAACAACACATTATATTGATACATTTGAATTTGATACTAATCTTGATGGATCAAAAGATTATTCTACATTAAAATTGAAATGTCATAATAGTAAAACAGATTTAACAGAAAATTCAATTATATTAAGCTTAAATTTAAAATAAAAAATTTTGTTAATAATGGCAAGTCTTTAATGATTTGCCATTTTCTTTTATTTGAAATAATATATAATAAAAGTAGGTGGTAATAAATGACAGATTTTTCTCAAAAAATTGATTTAAAAAAAGATATTGAAACAACTTATTTAGGTAAAACATTAATTTTACATAAATGTTTTTCTTATCATGGACCAATAACTATGCAATATATTCCTTATGGAGGTATACAATCTGTATTTCATAATAATATAATTATTCATGTAAAAGATGGATATATTTCATGTAAAAATGTTACTTATGATGGAATTAAAATGTCTAATAAAAAATTTATAGATATGTTTGAAGATTTGGTAAATACAGTTTTACCATGTTAGGAGGAAAATATGAAACTAATAAAAAAATTAATTATAACAATAATTACTCTTGTAGTAGTGGTTATTGCTGGAGCAGTTGGAACATATGTTTATGTTAAAAGTACTTATGATATTGATTTGATAAATACAGTTTTAGAATTAAAGAAAATATCTGATCCAGTTGATGAAAATAAATTAATTACTAATCCATATACTGAAGAAGATAAAACTAAAGCTCATGAAGAAGTTAATAATTCTGTTAATGGTTTTATTGGAAATGATGGTATTAATTTTGATAAATTATTAACTGGAATGAAAACAGTTATTAAACTTGATGATAAACAATTAGCTTGTTTAGCTCAAGAAGTTATTGATCAAGAAATGGAAGGTAAAATAACTATTGGTGAACAAGATATTCCTTTATCTTTAAAACAAATAGATATTAGTAATATTGATGATGAAGGAAATGCTAATTTTAATACTATTGTAAAATTAGATATTTCTTCTTATAAAACTAATATGAATAGTTTTCCTTTATCAATGCTAAAAAAATATGTTCCTGATTATTTATATGTTTCTTCTACTGTTTGGGTTGAAAAAAATAAAGAAAATGAAGTCGTAGTGCCATTTGCGTATTCAACAACATCTACTTCATTTACAATTAATACTTTAACTGATAAAGAAACTACTGAATTATTTAAAACTCTTGATGCAGTTATAAAAATAGGTACAGCAGATAATCTTAATAATCAAATTGGAAATGCAATTTTAGGATCATTAATTGGTAGTGAAGAACAAAATGGTTTAGCATATTCTTTAAAACAATATGGAGCTAAAGATTATAGGTTTATTTTGGAAAATGATGTTGATTATTTTGTTGTTGAAAGATAATAATCAAAATATATTTAAGAATGAATATTAAATTAAAAAAATAATATTCATTTTTTATTAAAAAATTAGCACTCAACTATTGACAGTGCTAATGTATGTGCTATACTATAGTTAGCACTTGAGATATAAGAGTGCTAATAAAGGAGACTGATATTATGAACAATATGATTAAAAATGATAATTATGGAATTTTAGATCCATTATTTGATGAATTATTTTTTGGTAATAAAAATAAACATGAAGTAATGAAAACTGATATAAAAGATGAAGGAGATCATTATTTGATGAAAATAGATCTTCCAGAAGTCAAAAAAGAAAACATTAAATTATCTTTAGAAGATGGATATTTAATTGTTTCTGCTAAATTTGATTATAATAACGAAGATAAAGAAAAAAATAATTATATAAGACGTGAACGTCATTATGGTAATTGTTCTAGAAGTTATTATTTAGGTGAAGATGTTACTGAAGAAGACATTAAAGCTAAATTACAAGATGGTGTTTTAACTCTTAATGTTAAAAAAGTAGATCCTAAAGCTAAAGAAACAAAGAAATTTATTTCAATTGAATAATTTATAATAATTCCTATTTACAAAGCAAACGCATTTGTAAATAGGATTTTTTTTACCTAAAATGTAAATGATATATTAATTTGAAGAATTATATTAATAGATAATATTTATTAGTGGCATTATCATCTTTATCGGTATTAATAATATAAAATTTAATACTTCTTAATAATAAATTTTATTCAATTAAAAATACATAATCATGATTATGCTAATCACGATTATGTAAAATATTTATGCATTTATATTTTAATTAATTTCAATCTTATTTACATTTATAAAATTTATAAATTATAAGATAATAAGCGGAAAATACTAAAAATATATGGTTTACCGCTTTTTTTATTAGTGATAATATATTAATTGAAAGGATAACAAGCGGATTTTAACAAAAAAACTCATTTACCGCTTAATATAATGTGTATGGTAGGAAGAGAAAAAGAAATCAAAGAATTAAAAAGATTATATAATTCAAAAAAAGTAGAATTTGTCGCTGTATACGGAAGAAGAAGAGTAGGCAAAACATATTTAATTAATAACATGTTTAAAAATGATTTTGTTTTTAGGCATGCTGGTTTATCTCTAGATGAAGAAGAAAACAATAAACAATTATCAAAACAATTAAATCAATTTTATAATTCGTTATTAATATATGGTTTGAAAAATGAAAAAAAACCAACTAATTGGTTTGAAGCATTTTATTTGTTACAGAAATTAATCACTGAAAAAGATAATGGAACTAAACAAGTTGTTTTTATTGATGAACTTCCATGGCTAGATACTGCTAAATCAGATTTTATTAATGCTTTTGAAGGATTTTGGAATAATTATGGATGTGCTAATGATAACCTTTTATTAATAGTTTGTGGAAGTGCTACATCTTGGATAAAAAATAATTTAATAAATAATCCTGGTGGATTATATGGAAGAATTACTTATGAAATAAAACTTAAACCATTTTCTTTATATGAATGTGAAGCATTTTTGAACTCTAATGATGTTCATTTATCAAAATATGATATAGTGCAAAGCTATATGATTTTTGGTGGTATACCATTTTATTTGAACTATTTAAAACCTGATTATTCTTTATCTCAAAATATTGATGAATTGTTTTTTAAAAGAAATGCATTATTATCATTAGAATTTGATAGATTATTTGCTTCTGTTTTTGATAATCCTGATAAAATTAAAGATATTGTTAAGTTTCTTGCTACAAATAGTTTGGGATATACAAGAAAAGATATTGTATCTAAATTAAAAATTAGTGATGGCGGAACATTATCAAAATATTTAAATGCATTATTGGCAAGTGATTTTATAATTAAATATGTTCCTTTTGGTTATAAAAAAAATGAAGAAAGGTATAAATTAATAGATCCGTTTAGCATATTTTATTTAAAATTTATTTATGAAAATAAAAATATAAATGAAAAATTTTGGAGTCAGAATGTTACAAGTCATAATCTTTCTTCTTGGCGAGGAATAGCGTTTGAAAATGTTTGCTTTAATCATATTGAGCAAATAAAATTTAAACTTGGAATATCTGGCGTTATTACTGAAGCATCTAGTTTTTTTAATAAAGAAGATGGTTATCAAATAGATTTAGTTTTATCAAGAAATGATAATGTTATTAATTTATGTGAATTAAAATTTTATTCATCTGAATTTAATATCGATAAAAATTATTATTTAAAAATAATGAATAGAACTAATTTGTTATTAGAAAAAATTAATAATAAGAAAAAAGTTATAAATAATACATTAATTACAACATTTGATATCAAAAATAATGAATATTCTAATGTTTTCAATAATGTTATAACTCTTGATGATTTATTTAAATTTTAAATAAAAAAATGTCACTTTTTCTTTGTTATAATAGTTATATATATGTAGGAGTTAAAGTTTAATAAATGGAAGACAAAAAATTTAACGAATTATATAACCAATACTATTTAGATGTTTTTCGTTATGCTTATTCTTATATTAAAAGACATGATATTGCTGAAAATATTCTTCAAGATACTTTTTTAGAACTATATCTCAATTGTCCAAAAAAAGAAGATAATATAAAATCATGGTTAATGAAAGTTTGTTTAAATAAATGTCATGATTATTATAATAAAGAAAAAAATATCGTTACTCTAAATGATGATTATGATATAGGTATAGAAAATAAATATGATGATAATCAAGACTTGATTTTAATGGCTTTAGATAAAATACCAAAGAAATATTCATTAATAATTAGATTATTTTATTATGGTAATTTATCAATAAAAGAAATTTCTAAATTGTGTTTTTTATCAGAAAATACAGTAAAGAAAAGACTACAAAGAGGAAAAGAAGAATTAAAAAAAGTTTTGGAGGAAAATTATGAATATTGATAAAATGATTATACAATCTGTTAATAATATAAATCTAGAAACCGATAAAGAGAAAATAATCAATAATATTAAAGCAAAAACAATTAAGAAATCACCTAAAAATAAAAAAATTATTTTTTCAATATCTAGTTTAGCTATTGCTTCTATTGTTTGTGCATTTATAATTCCTTATTTAATTAAAACAAATTTTAATGAAATAATTAAAAGTAGTTATTCTAATAATTCTTCAAGTCCAATGAGTATTTTAGAAGGTGCTTTTTCAACATCATTGAAATCTACTACAAAATATGAAAATAATAAAGAAATAGAAGTCAATTATAGAAGTTATTTGAGTATAGAAAATGATAATATAAAATTTGAAAATGATCAATTAGTTAATTTTTCTTTAATACTGATAATGATTTAAAAACAAAAATAGTGTATTCTTTTGATAACAATATTTCATATTTTTTTAATAATAATTTTAATTATATATATAAAGATATAGTTACTTTAAGTAATATTAGTTCAAAGAAAGGCTTTATTAATTATAGTATTGTTATTAAACCAAAAAAAGAAGAAAAATTGACTTCTATATATGTTTATAATGATAATAATGAAATTATTGATAGTTATGAAAATAGAAATGATATAAGTTCACATTCTTTTTTAGAAGGATATTTTTCATATACTATTTATATGGGATTAATTGGCTTAGAAAAATATGATCCATATAAAAATTGTAACCTTTAAGTTATAATTTTAATAAATTTAACTTTATTTATGTTATTATGGAATAAATAGAGGTTAAGTTTATGAAGATTATCCATTGTGCAGATTTACATTTGGGTTCAAAAATAGAATCAAAATTAATGTCGATTTCTTCAGATAGAAAAACTGAAGTAAGAAATTCGTTTTCTAAATTAGTTGATTATGCCGAAAAAAATGAAATATCAATTATTTTATTATCTGGAGATGTTTTTGATTCTGATAAACCTTTAAAGAAAGATAAAGAATTTTTTTATAATGTTATTAAAGAAAATCCTAATATTGATTTTATTTAT
>OMGY01002764.1_pt1 | contig 12667 bp, 11 predicted proteins | sample 1674461 | NCBI WGS metagenome assembly OMGY01 (sample SAMN05578579, study PRJEB25193) | human gut metagenome | biome: Human Microbiome; feature: human-associated habitat; material: feces | host: Homo sapiens | place: USA:Birmingham
TCTCGGGATTTTGGCATATTCATGCCAAAACACCTCGCGGAATAGTGATATGTGAGCAGTAACGCAAAATACCTTTTACCCCTGAAATATCATCGTTCAAGTTTAGTTAATATCCAGATCTGCTGTCAGTTCATAATAATCACATGGATGTGCAGTCAGTCCTGTTACATTAGACTGCATGATCATACTCATTCTCAGGTGAGAACAGAATACATAGGCATTATCATCCAGGATTGTCTGCTGCATCTGGATTGCCAGATCTGAACGCTTATCTGCATCAAATTCTTGCTTCATCTGTTTTTCCAGATCTTCCAGTTTATCACTGTGATAATGTCCGTTATTGCTTGCAGATTCATCCAGTGTACAGGAAGTGAAGAAATACTCCGGATCTCCTGTAGGTGCAGTTACCATGGCACTTGCATATACATCCCATAATGTAGGATCTTTACGGATAGTATTATTATCAGAGGTACAATTCACCTGAACATCCATACCGATTTCTTTTAAGATCGCCTGTGCAGACTCTGCAAGAAGCGGAAGCTCCTGACGGCTTGGATAAGTAAGCCAGCGGATTTCCAGTTTCTGTCCGTCTTTTTCACGGATACCGTCACCATCGGAATCCACCCATCCAGCTTCCTCCAGAACCTTCTTTGCCCCATCAGGATCATAGCTCTCTGTTGTCAGATTCTGTCCGCCAAAAGAGAAAGTATCCGGGAAAGCACCGACTGCAGGATATCCATATCCATTCAGAAGCACAGACACAAAGCTGTCCTTATCAATACCCATGGCAATTGCTTTGCGCACTGCAGGGTCAGATGTTACAGGACTTTCAAAGTTCATCCATGCATAGAATGCACGGCTTGTAGCTGTACTGGTAAATGTAAAATCATCATTTTCAAATAAGGGATAGCTTGCATATGCCATACCATAGGCAGCATTGATCTCCCCTGCCTGAAGAGCCATTGCCAGTGTATCACCGTCAGAAATTGTGCGGACAGTGATCTCATCCACATTTACATCTCCATTCCAGTAGTTTTCATTCTTTACAAGATTAACATGATCATCTGTCACCAGTTCAGTTGCCACATAAGGACCTGTACCAATCACGATCCCATCATCACTGACACCTGCCTGCATATCAATAATGCATCCATAAGGATCACTGAGATAATTGATCAGTGCAGGCTTCGGTTCTGTAGTCTTTATGGTAACAGTATTTCCGTCAGCCTCGATAGTATCAATGCAGAGATCTCCTGCTGCACGCTCATGATTGGCAACCAGAGCCTCCAGGCTTTCCTTTACTGCCTCTCCGTCACAGGCACGTCCATTGGAGAACACAACTCCGTCATTCAGTGTGATCTTCCAGGTCAGCTCGTCAATATTTTCATACTCTTTTGCGATCCATGGCTCTATCTCCATGGTATCGGAATAACGGAAAAGAGTTTCCCCTACTCCATAACGGATACACGCCCATCCTGCATATGTATTTTGTGGATTAATATCTGCCTCTTCATTTTCCGCATTAAAGGTGGTATCACCAAATACAAATGTTTTCTTATCTTCCGCCATTGCGGGCACTGTAGTTAATCCCATTGTCATACAGACAGCCAGTGCAATTCCAAGAATCTTCTTTGTTTTCATTTACATTCCTCCTCGTGTTTATTCATACTCTTATATTTAACATGCTTTTTTCCAAAGCTTACATATTTCATTTCCGCTTTGACAGCACAAAAGAGTCCAAAATTGTGTTTTGGAAGCCGCGTATTTCAGCCTCTGACTGTCTCGCATCACTTGATCCGGCTATTCTTCGGATCCAGGTAATCCCGGACGGTATCTCCCAGCAGATTAAAAATAACCACCGATATAAAAATCGCAATTCCCGGCGACAGAACCACCCATGGATATGTCTGGATCATACTTCGTCCACCGCTCATCATGCTTCCCCACTCAGCCATTGGAATCTGCGCTCCAAGACCCAGAAAGGAAAGTCCTGCAAGCTCCATCATCATGGTTCCAATATCCAGCATAGCTGTTACCAGAACCGGTCCGATCATATTGGGAAGAACATGTCTAACAAGGATCTGAGCAGAGCTGTCCCCAGCCAATATCGCCGCATGGATGTAAGGTTCCTCTTTCAAAGCCAGTGTCTGACTTCTGGCTATACGTGAATACTTTGGCCAGCTGACCACTGCCAGCGCAATAATAGCATTTTGGATACCTCCCCCAAGAATGGCCGCGATCGCCATTGCAAACACCAGCCCTGGAAATGCCAGACAGACATCAGAAATTCTCATCATAACAGAATCCAGAATTCCGCCATAATAGCCACAGCATAATCCCACAATCGTACCAAAAATGGAAATCACAGCCACCAGTATAAAAGTGGAAAAAATACTGGCTCTTGCTCCGCTGATCACCCTGGACAGCATATCCCTGCCATAAGTATCTGTCCCCATTGGATGCTGAAGACTGGGTGCCTGAAGGGCGCTGGAAAGATCCTGGGCGTAAGGGTCATAAGGACAGAGATGGTCTGAAAAAACTGCCAGGACTACAAGACAGACAGCCAGAACGCTGAAAATTATCAGCTTTTGTTTTATATGGATCTTTCTAATCCTCTGCACACGCACGGTTACGTGCTTTCCATTATCTGTGCTTTGCCCATTTTTCAGCACTACACTTTCTTTTTGACATCTACCTTGTTCTTTCTTACCCATCTTTGCCAGTATTTTACTTTCCGTTTTCTTTTCTGGCACTTCGTCCATTTTTTTTACACTCACTGCTTCGCACCTCCCAGACGGATTCTCGGATCAAGGAACCGGTAAGACAGGTCTGTGAGCAGATTCACCAGCACATAAATGATCGCCATCCACATAACATACGCCTGAATAATGGGATAATCGCGCATGGAAATAGCATCTACTGCCATTTTTCCAACACCGTCCCACATAAAGATGGACTCCACAATTGCCGTACCGCCAAGGAGGTTTCCCACTGACAGCATTAACAGGGTAATGACCGTAACCAGGGATGCTTTCATAATACTTTTCCATAAGGTAACAGAAAACTTCACCCCACGGGCACGGGCGCCTGCTACATAATCCTTACTCAGCTCATCTAACACAGTAGCCCTTACCTGCCGCAGATATTTCGCAGACATGGCAATGGCCAGGGTTATGGCCGGCATTGCAACACTTTTCAGACTCACATCCTTGGCAATAACAGGGAAAATCCTGACCCGGATTGCAAGAAAATACATAAGCAAAAGTGATACAAAGAAATTAGGAAGACTGTTTCCTATAAAACTGCAGAAACGAATCAAGTAATCAGCAATTGTATTCTGCTTCACCGCAGACAAAATTCCCAAAGGAATCGAAATAATAATAGTAAGCAGAATGGAAGTAGCCGTAAGAAGCAGGGTTGCCGGCAGTTTTGATATAAAAGTATCAAAGACCGAAACTCCTGATACATAGCTGTTTCCCATATCTCCACGCAGCAGTTTTCCAAGCCATACAAAATACTGGGTTAAAAATGGCTTATCCAGCCCCAGCTCTTCTCTTGCCGCATCCAGTGCAGCTTCTGACACTACCCCTCCTGTATTCTCCATTTTCCGCGTTACAACATCACTTCCTGCAATACGCATCATTCCATAAGAAAGAAAAGTAATTGCAAACAGAATGGGAATCAGCTGAAGGATACGTTTGATTGCATATTTTTTCATTTAATTGTCTCCATTCCATACTGTACAAGTAGGTTTTTACTCATTCTTTCATCCCTTGGTGTAGTTTAGCAAAATAAAAAACAGCCTACAACCCGCCCAGGGGGTTATAAGCTATTCTTATTTGGAATATATTTTCAATTTTCAGGAATACCTTTTCTCTATTTATGCAGACCGGCACACGTTCCTTTAGCCGATTCTGCTTCCGTTTTTCTTTTATCCCTCTCATATTCAGCTGCCATTCTCCAGCTTCAATTTTTCCCTTAAAAATCCCAGCAATTCCTCCATCAGCTCATCCGTCTCGTCATTCTTTCTTCTGATGTATCCGAAAACCACCTTATTCTTTTTGAATTCCAGCGGAATGCCTTTGTTTGCTGCCTTTTTATCATTGGAAAGATAACTGCCGCTGATATTGCAAAGTCCGGTCTCTTTCAGCATCTTTTCCATAATGTAGTCGCTGTTTGTAATAATGGAAACATTCAGATTTTCCCAGCTGAACACACTACGTTTTTCTTTCTCTCCCAATTCCAGAAACTCATCACGGAAGTTCTGGATAAATCGGAAGTTCTTCATCGCTTCCATATTTACGGTCTGTGCATTCTCTCTGTCAGCTGCTTCCTGATCCAATATATTCAACTTTCCCGGATAAAATGTCGCCGTACTTTCCTGCATAACGGTAAAAACCAGCTTGTTTTTCGCCAGCTCATACTGGAATTCCTTTTTTTGCTGTTCCATCACGTATACAAAGCCAATGTCTGAAAGGTAATCACGCACACGTTCCATGACCGTGCGCACACCGGCTGTATAGATTTCAAAATGATAATCCTTGTCATAATTTTCCTTATAAAACTCCACAAACTGATTCGTAAACCAGGAACTGGGATTCAATGAAATCCGTAGATATTTTGCCATATTCCCATGGCTCATCTCTTCCAGTATCCGGGAATCATTTATAATCCTGCACGCATATCGGTATGCCTCCCGGCCTTTCGCCGTAAGCGCAATTCCTCTTGGCATACGCTCAAACAATACAATTCCCATTTCCTCCTCCAGCGCTTTGATTGCCTTGCTCACACTGGGCTGGGTTGTATAAAGCAGCTTGGCAGCCTCGCTGATAGAGCCAGTTTCAGCACACACTATAAAATATTTCAGTTGCTTCAGATCTAACATAGCTATTCCCTCTCTGGCGAAAGCTTCAGTCTTTTTACATCTGCTTTCGTTCTGTTTTTATGTTTCCTCATCTACATTCAGTGCAAATCTGCAAAAATCCCCTCCACTGACTGCAAGATCAATGTCACTCGTCCTTTTGAAATCTCCACGCGCCCTTGCCCCAAAGAGAATTATTAAGCCTCACTCCCACCAGATTTCTTTCTTCCACTTTACCATATCTTCCTATTAAGTCAAGCTGTGTACTTTCAATTTAAGCATGTTATAGTCATTTCCTATAGCCAGCTATCTTTATTCCATATTAGACAAGACCAGATTTCTATGCTATCATTCAATCCATATTAATCCTAGTTGCTAAATAGGAAACAAAATAAGAGGAGGATACAATTATGAGAAAAAGCATCTTGACTTTAGGAATTGCAGCAGTATTAACAGGAGTTCTGGCAACATGCAGCATGGCCTACGCAGCTGATGACGAGCTTGCACAGATTCAGGAATCAGGAAAACTGAAAGTCGGTGTGGAAGGAACCTATCCTCCATACACCTATCATGACGACAACGGAGAGCTTACCGGATTTGACGTGGAGGTAGCAAAGGCAATTGCAGACAAGCTTGGTGTGGAAGCAGATTTCACAGAATCTGACTGGGATTCCCTTCTTGCAGGAATCGACAGTGGACGTCTTGATACAGTTATCAATGCAGTAAGTATCACACCTGAGCGTGAAGAGAAATACGATTTCGCAGGACCATATTTCTACATCACACAGCAGATCGTAGTAGCCAAGGACAATGATGATATCGTAGATATGGCTTCCCTGGATGGCAAAAAAGTAGCAAACACTGCTACAACCGCTTACCTTGATATTCTGGAAGACGCCGGTGCATCTCTTGTACAGATCAGCACAGCTGACGAAGCGGTTTCCCTGATTGAATCCGGACGTGCCGACTTCACAACCTTTAACTCTGTTGTATTCAATGAATACCTTCAGCAGCACCCGGATGCAAATCTGAAAGTTGCTTTCGTAATCCCGGACGTTGTGGATACCTACGCTGTCCCGATCAAGAAAGGGGAAACAGCTTTATATGATGCAGTTCAGAACGCTATTGACGAACTGAAAGAAGACGGAACTTTAAGCAAGCTTTCTGAGGATTACTTCGGCACAGACTTCACACAGCCACAGGATGAAAATGCAGCAAATACAGACACCGCTTCTGAGGATGCAACAACAGAAAGCACTGATGAAAACTAATTACTTTTCCACAGCTGTTGTCCAGAACAACAGACAATCATCCAACAATTGAAAGTAAAAGGAAACAATTATGAGTGAACGTTTAGCAGGGATTCTGGTATCTTCTTTCACCAGAATCCTCATACCCGGAATAAAAGTTACAATCCCCCTTACCTTATTATCCTTTGTTTTTGGCTGCATCATCGCCCTTTTTCTGGCCCTGGTACAGATTGCCAATGTAAAAGGACTGAAGCAGTTCGCAAGATTTTACATATGGGTCTTCCGCGGAACCCCACTTATTGTACAGCTATTCATCATCTTCTTTGGCCTGCCGTCTGTCGGAATTATCCTGGACGCTTTTCCATCCGCTGTGATTGCCTTTGCCCTGAACCTTGGCGCTTACAACGCTGAGATTTTCCGATCTGCAATCCAGGCGGTACCAGAAGGACAGACAGAAGCTGCTTATATGGTGGGTCTGAGTTACCGCCAGACCATGACCAGGATTGTAATGCCCCAGGCATTCCGAATCGCTTTTCCACCACTATTTAACTCACTGATCGGACTTACCAAGGACACTTCCCTTGCCTCCAGTATCACAGTTGTGGAGCTGTTCACCACCGCACAGCAGATTGCCGCCAGAACCTACGAGCCCTTCGCCCTGTACTGCGAGGCTGCTGTTATTTACCTTATGATCTGTACCGTACTTACATGGGTACAAAACTATTTTGAGAAAAAGCTGGTATGGAATGCTCCTGCGCCAGTGAAAGGAGAATAATCATGTCTTATATTTCAAAAATTGACCCGGAAACAGCAGGCGAAAAAGAGAAAGAAGTAATTAGGAACCATCTTGCACAAGGATACAGGCTCACTAATGAAAAGCTTACTCTTCTCCATAATGCAGAAGCCTTTAAAGCCATTGAAGACAGCTCCTACTCCCTCGACCGGGAACTGCAGAGACTGATTGGAAAAAGAGCTGGTGACTTCTTTGAATATGCAATTTCCGAAGAAAATGACTGCCTGGTATGCAGTACTTATTTCAGAAAGCTTCTGAAAGATAATGGTATTGATTTCGACAATTTTCAATTTACAAAGAAGGAAGAATTACTTATTTCTTTTGGCCGCGCTCTTGCAAAAGATCCGAAAAACATTCCGGATGAAATCTATACTGAATTAAAAGAAGAATTCACAGAAGAAGAAATCGTAGTTATCACAGCTATGGGTGTGCTAATGGTTGCCAATAACTACTTTAATGATATTTTAAAGATCGAAGTATAATCAATGTCGCCTTCGGCAGCATCACCATATGTGAACAACTCGTATTTTATATCATTTACTACAGAAGAAAGACTTTTAAGCTTCTTCATAATACCCTGTTATCAATTACCAAATTTCTATATAAGAATGTGAGAAAAAAATATGCTGGAAGTAAAGAATATCCATAAAAAATTCGGGACAAACGAAGTATTAAAAGGTGTTGATTTCAAAGTTGAAAAAGGTTCTGTGATCGCAGTTCTAGGAAACAGCGGTTCTGGAAAGACAACCCTTCTCCGCTGTATCAGCTTTCTGGAGCAGGCAGATAAAGGAGAAATCACCTTCGATGATTTCCACAAAGATATCACTGCTGTTACCAGGAAAGAGATCCGGCAGTTACGAATGAAAATGGGCTTTGTCTTCCAGGGATACAATCTTTTCCGCAACAAAACAGCACTTGACAATGTACTGGAGGGTCTTACCATTGCCCGTAAGAATTCTCCGGAAGAAGCGAAGAAAAAAGCTATGGAAATGCTGGAAAAAGTAGGCATGGCAGACCGCGCCAACTTCTATCCGGACCAGCTTTCCGGTGGGCAGCAACAGCGTGTAGCTATCGCAAGAGCCATCGCCTACAATCCGGAAGTAGTTCTCTTCGACGAACCAACCTCCGCCCTTGACCCAAGACTTACCAGCGAGGTTCTGGATGTTATGAGAAAGCTTGCCGACGAAGGAACCACCATGGTCGTAGTCACCCACGAAATGGATTTTGCCAGAAAAGTTGCCAACTGGGTAGTCTACATGGAGGACGGTGTTATCGTAGAAGAGGGACCATCCAAAGAGTTCTTCTCACAGCCCAAGAGTGAGAAAACGATGGCATTCCTCCATATGACAAGTTCGGATTATGTGATTTGATAACTTTCTTTTATTTTGATATCCCTTTTTCCAAAAAATGTGCCTGGGAAATAAATTCCGGGCACATTTTTATGTCACCATATATTTTTCAGGCTTGTATAACTATGATACCTGCGGATTGTTTCGTCCGTTGCACTCCCATAACCTACTCAATTCGCATATCGTGAAGCATACGCTCCGCTTTTATGCTTTCTTTGCTGCAATGGCAAACATCGGAGTTGGATTATAAAATTCATCCTTCTCTTTATAAACCCGTCTGCTCAACCCCAGATCAATGGAAATCTGCTCCATTCCTGTTTTTCCAAGCTCTTCCACGTCCCAGGCAGGGCGGAGGTAAGAACTGATGGGCAGCTGACGTTTGATATCTTCGCACTCCTGCATCAGGGAATTTCCAAGCTGGTTGTGGGCATGGTTTTCCGGGAGATCGGAGGTTTCGGCGAAGTTTGTGGCGCCGTAGTTGGCATCAAAATTCAGGAGAAGTCCGCCTGGTTTTAATACTCTGGACCACTCTTTGTAAGCCTGGGCTGCTTCTGGTAAGGTCCAGGTCAGGTTTCGGGAAATGACTACGTCGAAGCTCTCGTCCTGGAAAGTTAAATGCTCCGCATCCATCACCTGGAAGTCGCATGTTACCTGCTCTTCTTTGGCAAGGATCCGGGAGTTTGTGATCATATCCGGAGTAAGGTCGGTGCCTGTTACCTGGTGTCCCTGTTTTGCAAGAAGGATTGTAAAGAAACCGGTTCCACAGCCCACATCCAGGATTTTAAGTTTACCATTACCAGTCTCTTTTTCCTTAATTTTTGCAACTGCATCTTTTCTTTCCTTGCTTTCATCCTCAATTTTTTTTTCAGGACTTAATGCCTTTTTAGGTAGGTATTTCTCAATTTCTTCCAGCCATCTACCAGCTAATGGACTATGTAATTCTGCTCTTCTCTGCTCCAGGAAACTGTCGCTTCGCTTTGTCCAGTAAGCTGCAATCTTCTCTTTTCGGTCGTCTTCCTCGTAGCTGATCCGACCGTAAGCTACCATCGGACCATCCTTAATCACCTGTAGGGAACCAGTCTGATACAGGATTACTCCGTCCCCATAGGAGGTACAGGTTTCCAGAATGTTATCCTCATAATCCTTTACATAGCCAAGAATTTCTCCTTCTGTAAACAGGTCTCCTGCCCTCTTCTGGGGATACCAGAGTCCCGTATAAGAGGCAGATTGATACTGCACATCCGTTACGTTTAACGGATAATATTTCCGCATACTTCTATGACCGTCATAAATACCGAGGAACCGTAAAATACTGCGTACATCACGCTTCATAGAACGCACTTCTTCTGTCTCCCAGGCTCCCATTCCGCCCCGCTCCAGAAGAACGGAAGGAATGCCGCAGGATGCTGCATAATTATAGCTTCCACCAGACGATACCTCAGATTTTACCATGTAAGGAACATCCACCTGCTCTGCCATCTGACGGGAAATTTTCATCACTTCCGGGGCTGCTTTACCTGCATAATACACATAGGGAGTCAGTTTCTCATAGTCGTCACCGCTGTGAAGATCAATATAAAAATCTGCCACCTTCTGCAGCTCTTCAACTACTGCATAAGCCAGTTTTTCGTATGTGGTACCTTCTTTTTTTCCTGGAAAAAGGCGGTTCAGATTCTCACCTGTCGCTCTGCAAAGAGAACCGTGACGGTTTTCAAATTCTTCCCTCGCCACTACCTTTACAATAATCACTGTTCCTGTCATTTTCTCAATTTTCAGGTCTCTTCCAAGCTCTACTGCACTCTGTATTCCCACATATTCACCAGCGTGGATACCAGCTGTAATAAGAGCTGTTTTACCTGGTTTTTCGCCCCTGACAATTGTTGCAGGAAGAGAAAATCTACCATTTCCAATGGAAATAAAACCATGGACACGCTGCCCTGGTGCCGCACTTAAGCCACCTATATTTATTATTTCACTCATTATTTTCTACCTTTTCCAATAATATCTTTACAAATAATTTTCCTTACGATTCAATAAAAACTTATCCTATTTTTTAAATACTCTAATACTTCATTCTTACAACCAACACCGCTTTACTTATCTTTAAATTCGTACAAATTTCTGTATATCACTGATAATATCTTTTTCTATTTTACAGCCTCCACCATAAACATGGGTGTAGATCCATAATTCAGCTTCTCTTCCTCGCTCCATACCTGCTGCCAGATGTCCTCATTCACCTGAATCTGCGCTGCTCCAAGCGCTTCCAGTACCTTCACATCCCATCCCGGACGCTTGGTCTCCGACAACGGAACCTGCAGCGCAATTTTCTCCATTCGGTCAATATCTGTGCACAGATAATGGTCATCCAGGCTTCCTTTTTCCACATTTTTACGGTCGTTCTCGTAAGCCTCACGCTTCTTATCATCATAGAGATATCCATACCAGTTGGCATCAAAATTCAAAAGCTTTCCACCTTTTTTCAGAACCCGAAGCCACTCTTTATAAGCCATTTCCGGATGGGGCAGATTCCAGGTCAGGTTTCTGGAAATGATCACGTCAAAGCTCTCATCTTCAAACTCCAATGCCTGGGCATCCATTCTTTTAAATTCAATATTCCGGCTCTTTTCTCCGATAAATTTCGCTGCATTTTCTGCAGCCTTTTCCAACATTCCCGGAGTGTAATCTATGGCTGTTACATGATATCCTGCTTCCGCAAGGATCATAGGGAAAAAGCCTGGGCCAGTACCGATATCCAGAATTCGATGTGCATCCTGAACAGAAGCCCATGCACCTAAAAGCACCCCATCCGTACCGACTTTCATGGCACATTTATCATGCCATACCGTAAATTGCTTAAATTGAAAATAAGGATTCGACATTTTATCCGTTTATCTTAAAGCCGTTTTATACTATTATTTTATTGCAAATCGCCAAAAATAAATAATAATTATGGAATACTCCCTTTACAAGCCGATATTTTGGCATTGTTTTTGTGTTTTTATTCTGCGCAGTGCTTTATTATTAGAGAGAATCAATTAACTTTGCAAACGATTTATGCATATCAGTATGGCATAAACTAAATTAAAACGAAAAGATGAAAGAAAGATATTTATTGGAAGATGGAGGCGATAACAGCTTCTCGCTAATCACAGACTATGATGGGAACGATGAACAAGCATTTGATGTAAATGTGAAATCTGGTGAAATTCTTCCGGTACTCCCCTTACGTAATATGGTATTGTTTCCTGGAGTATTCCTGCCGATCACGGTAGGCCGTAAGTCTTCACTGAAACTCGTACGAGATGCTGACAAGAAACATAAAGATATTGCAGTAGTATGCCAGAGATCGGCACATACAGAAGATCCGAAACTGGAAGATTTACACAATATCGGTACCGTAGGACGAATTGTGCGGATATTGGAAATGCCCGATCAGACAACAACTGTCATTCTTCAGGGAATGAAACGTTTAAGTCTGACTAGCATCATCGAAACTCATCCGTACCTGAAAGGTGAAATAGAACTTTTGGAGGAAGATGTCCCTGGCAAAGATGATAAAGAGTTTCAAGCCCTGGTGGAAACTTGCAAGGACTTGACAATGAGATACATCAAATCATCAGATGTGATGCATCAGGATTCGTCGTTTGCTATTAAAAATATCAACAACTCAATGTTCCTGGTCAATTTCATCTGCTCAAACCTGCCGTTCAAGAAAGATGAGAAGATGGACTTGTTGAGCATCAACTCATTGCGTGAACGCACTTATCACTTACTGGAAATTCTGAACCGTGAAGTGCAGTTGGCAGAAATCAAGGCATCCATCCAAATGCGTGCCCGCGAAGATATCGACCAGCAACAACGCGAATACTTCCTGCAACAGCAGATCAAGACCATCCAGGATGAACTGGGTGGCGGCGGTCAGGAGCAGGAAATAGAGGAAATGCGCCAGAAGGCAGAAAGAATGCGCTGGAATTTAGAAGTCAGAGACACGTTCATGAAAGAACTTGCCAAACTGGAACGCACTCATCCGCAATCTCCGGATTACAGCGTACAGCTCAACTATCTGCAAACGATGCTCAATCTCCCATGGGGTACTTATACAACTGACAATCTGAACCTTAAAAACGCAGAAAAGACGTTGAACAAAGATCATTACGGACTGGAGAAAGTAAAAGAACGTATTTTAGAACATCTAGCCGTATTGAAGCTGAAAGGTGATATGAAATCACCGATTATCTGCTTATATGGCCCTCCGGGAGTAGGTAAAACATCTCTTGGAAAATCCATTGCATCTGCGCTCAAACGGAAGTATGTACGTATGTCTTTGGGCGGCGTACATGACGAAGCTGAAATCCGCGGACATCGGAAAACTTATATCGGTGCCATGCCCGGACGAATCATCAAGAGCTTG
>OMGY01002769.1_pt1 | contig 12650 bp, 14 predicted proteins | sample 1674461 | NCBI WGS metagenome assembly OMGY01 (sample SAMN05578579, study PRJEB25193) | human gut metagenome | biome: Human Microbiome; feature: human-associated habitat; material: feces | host: Homo sapiens | place: USA:Birmingham
ACCAGTTAATACACCTGATTTACGACAACGTAAAATGTCTGGCGTATAAACATCGAATACACCTTGGTTGTGGGTTTTACGATATTCAGTGAAGATTTTTTTCACTTCAGGATCTAATTCACGACCGTAAATTTTGCATGATCCTTCCACCATTTTAATACCACCAAATGGCATAATGGCACGTTTTAATGGAGCATCGGTTTGAAGACCTACGATTTTCTCTAAGTCTTTATTGATATAACCTGGTGCGTGAGAAGTAATCGTTGAAGGCGTATGTTCGTCAAAGTCTAATGGCGCATGTGTGCGGTTTTCAACTTTAATTCCTTCCATAACGGTTTCCCAAAGTTTGGTTGTCGCTTCGGTTGGACCTGCTAAGAAAGAATCATCACCTTCATACGGGGTGTAGTTCTTTTGAATAAAATCACGCACGTTGACGTTTTCTTGCCAATCACCGGCAACGAATCCTGCCCACGCAACTTTTTGTGCTTCATTAAGTTCTGACATAGTCATTTCCTTTTTTAATTGATAAAAAATAAGTCTGTTTAGTTCGTTAGTACATTAGTGAGCTTTGGTTAAATAACGTTGGAATAAGCCGATACAAACTGCGCCGCCCACAATGTTGCCCAACGTTACGGGAATTAAATTCTTCACAATGAAATGATAAAGATCTAAGTCTGCATATTTCATTGGATCCACACCAATTTGTTGCCAAAATTCTGGCGTACTAGAATGAGCTGTGATAATGCCTAGTGGAATCATAAACATATTTGCCACACAGTGTTCAAAACCTGATGCCACAAATAAACCAATTGGCATGATCATAATAAATGCTTTGTCTGTAACAGTTTTACCGGAATAAGACATCCATACCGCTACACACACCATAATGTTACATAAAATACCAAGGTTAAATGCTTCAAACCAAGTATGATGAATCTTATGTTGAGCGGTTGCCAAAATGGTTAACCCCCATTGACCATTTGCTGCCATGGTTTGTCCCCCAAACCAAATCACTGCAGCAATAAATAAACCGCCCACAAAGTTACCCAAATATACCACAATCCAATTTCGGATCATTTGAGCTGTGGTTATCTTACCGCCTACGCGGGCAACTAAGGTTAAAGTAGAAGAGGTGAATAATTCCGATCCTAAAATCACCACCATAATTACGCCTAAAGAGAAGACTAACCCACCGACTAACTTGGTTAATCCCCAAGGCGCTCCTGCGCTTGCTGTTTGTGTCGTCGTATAGAATACAAAGGCTAATGCAATACAAGCCCCAGCACTAATACCAGACAGAAATGATAAAAATGGGCGTTTTTGCGCTTTATACGCAGCGACGCTTTCAGCATAATCCGTTGCTTCAACTGGTGTGAGAGCAACAGAAGATTGATTTAAATTTTCTGATGCCATATCTAACTCCAAATAGTTGGTTTATTATTTCTTATACTACAACATAGGTATTCCTATACCCATTTGGTATTCTACTCTCTTATAAAACCATTGCAAGAAATCCCCAACTTATTCTAAAAAAATTTGATATTTTGCAAGTTTTGGTAAATTTTCTGCTCAAAAAATAAAAAAGCGGAATATCACTATTCCGCTTTTCATATAAAAATAACAACATTAAAACACGATACGATCTCGGTTTTTTTCTAACGTAGCTTTACCAATGCCTTGTACTTCAAGTAGTTGTTCTGCCGCAGTGAAACTACCGTGTTTTTCACGGTATTGCACAATGGCTTCTGCTTTTTTCGCCCCAATACCAATCAACGCTTTTTGAATTTCTGATGCACTGGCGGTATTGATATTTAATTTATCACTCACCGTTTGTTGTACAGTTTGTGATGGTGCTTGTACAGCTGTTTGTTGCTGCACTTGCGTTTGCGATTGAGCCTGCTCAGCTGTTTTTTCTTCTGCAAGCGCTTCTGTGCTCAACATCGCGCCTGCAATAAATAATGAACTAAATAAATGTTTCATCAATTTCATAAAAATGTCCTTTATTAACAAATAAGTACCGTTGATTCATATCAACAGTGACATTTTTAAGAAACACGGAAAACACGCAAGAAATTGACCGCACTTTTGCGATCTTGATCGCAAAAATTACATTTAAGCAAATAAAAAAACGACCTTATCGCACCACTACAGCTGTGCCACTCGCAATCACCATAAACATACTTTTATTGCTTACTGTTGCGTAATTAATCTCTACGCCAACCACAGCATTTGCCCCTAAAGCAATTGCTTTTTCTTCCAACTCTTTCAAGGCATCTTGGCGTGCACGACTAATACGACGCTCATAAACACTCGAACGCCCACCAATCACATCGGTAATAGCCGCAAAAAAATCACGGATGAAGTTTGCCCCAGCAATCACTTCCCCAAAGACGACTTGTTTATATTCTACGATTTGTTTACCTTCAATATTAGGCGTAGTGGTAATAATCATTTTGTATCCTTTAATTCTCGTTAAAAATCAACCGCGCTTTAGGCCGTTAATTTTGATTTCAAAACAGCTAATGCCTTCGCACGATGAGAAATTTTCTTTTTCTCTACGGTTTCTAATTCGGCAAAAGTACAGCCTTTTTCAGGGCTAAAAAAGAGCGAGTCGTAACCGAAACCATTTTCACCTTTTTCTTCATAAATAATCTGCCCGTCACATTCACCTTGAGCAATGATCGGAGAAGGATCACTTGGGTGTTGTAATAACACAATCGTACTCACAAATTTTGCTTGGCGACGTTCAGTCGGTACATCGGCTAATTCTGCCAATAATTTTTCTCGGTTTTTCGCATCAGCTTCGTCACCATCCACACCTGCATAACGAGCAGAATACAATCCAGGCGCACCATTTAACGCATCCACTACAAGACCAGAATCATCTGCAATGGCCGGTAAACCTGATTTTTCAGATGCATAACGTGCTTTCAAAATCGCATTTTCAACAAACGTTAATCCTGTTTCTTCTGGACTTTCAATGCCTAAATCGGTCTGAGCAATGACTTCAAAACCGAAATCAGCTAACACATCTGCCATTTCTTTTACTTTGCCTTTATTACCCGTGGCAAGCACAATTTTTTGCTTCATGATTCTGTCCCTCATATCAAATATTGTCTTATTTTAGCACCTCACCAAAAATTTTCGGAATAAATATTGACCTTAACCTTAGGTTAACGTTTATGATTTGCGCTCATTCAGTTATCACATAGGAGCAAAACATGAAAAAACTTATGACTTTTATCACACTTAGCGCTGCTGCAGTTTCAATTTATGCCCAAGCTAATGAACAACCGCATCAAGCACACATGAATATGCCAATGTCGACAGATTCTGCAATGCAACAAGAATTAATGCAAGGTATGAGTCAAATGCATCAAGACATGATGACAGCTGCACAATATAAAGATCCTGATGTTGCTTTTGCAGCAGGTATGTTGCCACACCATATTGGCGCAGTAAAAATGGCAGAAGTCGAATTAAAATACGGAAAAGATCCTGAGATGCGTAAGCTTGCTGAGAATATTATTAACGCTCAACAAGCAGAAATTGAACAAATGCAAAAATGGCTTAAAGTGCACAATAAAAAATAAAATAACACAAAAAAAGTGCGGTAAATTAACCGCACTTTTTTAATCGAATTAGTTTACTTCTTTTATTCTTAACTCTTTTGGCACTTCAAAGAACATATTCTCTTCTAAGCCTTGAAGCTCTTCAATAGTATCTGCACCAAATTCTTTTAATCGAGCAATCACGGATTGCACCAACTCTTCTGGTGCTGATGCCCCCGCTGTTACGCCAATTGTTTCAACGCCTTCAAACCAATCTGCCGACACATCATTTGGATCATCAATCAATTTTGATTTCACACCCATACGCGATGCCAACTCAGCTAAACGGTTAGAATTTGATGAGTTTTTAGAACCTACAACGACCACTAAATCACATTGTTTCGCTAATTCACGCACCGCTTCTTGTCGATTAGTTGTTGCATAGCAAATATCGTTTTTATGTGGGCCTTGAATCGCAGGATATTTATCTTTCAATGCACTGATAGTTTCCGCCGTATCATCAAGAGAAAGTGTGGTTTGCGTCATAAAGGTTAAATCATCATTTTCTTGAACCGGCAAACGAGCAATATCTTCCACGCTTTCAATTAAGAAAATACCACCTTCCTCGTTGCTGTACTGCCCCATTGTGCCTTCCACTTCTGGATGGCCTTTGTGTCCGATCAAAATCGCTTTCGTCCCTTTACGGCTCGCACGTGCCACTTGCATATGTACTTTGGTTACCAACGGACAAGTTGCATCAAATACTTTTAACTGACGATCTTTTGCTTCTTGACGAACGGCTTGTGACACGCCATGAGCGGAGAAAATCACAATGGCACCATCTGGCACTTCACTTAATTCTTCTACAAAAATTGCCCCACGCTCACGCAAACCATTTACCACAAAACGGTTATGCACCACTTCATGACGTACATAAATTGGTGCACCATGAATTTCAAGCGCTAATTCAACAATGCTAATGGCTCGATCGACACCTGCGCAAAATCCGCGAGGATTAGCTAAAATTATCTTCATTTTTGACCGCTCTTTTTATCACCTTTAAAGGCATCTAATGCTAATAAACCCGCACCAATACAAATCGCAATATCTGCCACATTGAATACCGGAAAATTAATAAGCTTGAAATATATAAAATCCCTTACATATCCGAATCTTACCCTGTCAATAAAGTTTCCTGCTGCACCAGATACAAGTAATGTACAAGTTATAAGAATTGGCATATACTTTCTTGTTGCAGGAAGATTAATAATTACATAAGTTACTATAAGCATAACTATAACTGTAAACACAAGAAACAGATTAATCTTACCGCTTAACATGCCCCATGCTGCACCTGAATTTCTAAGATAAGAGAATACGAAAGCATCTCCTATTATCTTAAAATCCGGTTTTCCTAAAAGCTTCGCTTCTGCAAGTGCTTTGGTAATCTGGTCTAATTCAGTCAGAACAACAATTCCTATAATATAAAATAACAAATTGAATATTTTCTTTTTATTATTCACTTTCAGCCTCCGTTATTAATCATTTATCTTATAACACCTTCAAGTGCTCTTCTCATCTGGTCATCAGTTATATCTCTGTCAATATAAGCATCTCCAACTGACTTTAGAAGAATGAACTTAACCTTTCCGGCATCCATCTTCTTGTCATTCTTGGATACAGCAATAACATCATCTATCTTAATTCCTGTTACATGGTCAGGGAATTCATATAATGCAAATGTATTAAGCGCATCATCTCTTTCTTCGCCAGTAATCATTCCAAGGACAACACATTCCCCATGATAAAGCGAGAAATTCATCTCTTTCTCTATAGCATGTCCTAATGTATGTCCGAAATTAAGCAGTGCTCTTTCTCCCTTTTCCTTAGGATCATTCTCAACAACCTCTCTCTTGATGTTACAACTCACATATATCATATGCTCAAGTGCATCTGTATCCATCGCCTTTATGCTTTCTGCATTGTCCTTAAGCCAGTTGTAATATTCCTTGTCTTTAATAAGACCATGCTTAATAATCTCACCAAATCCAGAATTAAAAAGTCTCTTACTGAGTGACTTAAGCACTGACATATTCATATATACAAGCTTTGGCTGATGGAATGCTCCAACCATATTATATGCCCTGAAATCAACGCCTGTCTTGCCGCCAATACTTGAGTCAACCTGGGCAAGAAGTGATGTAGGAACCTGTATGAATTTAATTCCTCTAAGATATGTTGCCGCAGAAAATCCGGTAAGGTCGCCAACAACCCCTCCGCCAAGTGCTACAAGGCAGTCATTCCTGTCAAAATGATTCTCTATAAGATATTCATATACATCCTGTACTGTGTCAAGAGTCTTATTCTCTTCTCCTGCTGCAAATGTATACACATATACTGCATTGCCTGTTTTTTCAAGTTCATTCTTTACCTGTTCTGCATATAAAGGACCTACATTGCTGTCTGTCACAATACATAACTTTCTCCCTGTTATTTCAAGCTTATTAAAGGCTTCTGAAAGTCCCCCGAATCCACTTTCAATCACAATATCGTATGCTGGTTTTCCTTCGCACTTTACATTAATACACTTCATAACATTCTCCCTTGTCCTTATAATTAAACAGCCACCCATTATATGTGGGTGGCTGTGAAGATCAATTAAAATCTGTTTTCATTCTTGTTAAATGATGAAAGATCAATTCCTCCTGTTACTATCTCAGGAATATCACCCGAAATATCTACATTAGGTGGAGTCACCAGGAAAATATAATTAGTTATCTTCTGAAGGTTACCCCTTATTGCATATGTAGAACCAGCAGAATAATCTATTATTCTCTGTGCTATCTCAACATGGATTCCTTCAAGGTTAAGCACAACTGCCTTACCTGTAAGAAGTGTATCAGTTATCTCCTTAGCATCTTCCATAGATTCTGGTCTTATTACAACAACTTCAAGTCCTCTTGGAGACTGTGTCTTCATAGGAACAACCTTAGACTTGGAAGCAAATCTTGGCTTCTCTGCTGTATATGAAACATCTTCGTCTGCTACTGTATCTTTCTTGGTATTCCTTCCAAAAAGATTCTTTCTTTCTGATGGTTTCTCATCATCGTAGTCATCACCGAAATCATCATCGTAATCTTCGTAATCGTCATCAAAATCATCATCGTCATGCATCTTAAACATATTAGTTAAACCGTCTAACATTCCCATTATAAACACTCTCCTATATCTAATAATCTGACTTTCTTTAGTATCCCCAAAACATATTAATGTGAATAGTCCCTGGCTCCAAATATCGCTGTTCCAACCCTTACATGAGTTGCCCCTTCTTCTACAGCAACAGTATAATCGTTAGTCATCCCCATGGACAAAACATTCATGTATACATTATCTATGTTTTTGTTATTGATGTCAACCAGTAATTGCTTTAATTCTCTAAAATACTTCCTGTTATCTTCAGGATTTTCAACAAATGGTGCACTTGTCATGAATCCTCTTATCTTAATTCCCGGAAGCACTCCTATTTTCTTCACAAATTCTTCCGCTTCTTCACATGTTACACCGAACTTGTTCTCTTCTCCTGCAACATTAACTTCAATAAGAATATCCTGTATAAGGCCTTTCTTTACTGCTTCATCACTTATTGCAACGGCAAGTCTTTCTGAATCAACTGAATGAATCAATGCAGCTCGTCCTACAACATATTTTACCTTGTTTCTCTGCAGATGTCCTATCATATGCCATGTTATATCCTTAGGAAGTGTATCTGCCTTGTCCACCATCTCCTGAACATAATTCTCTCCAAACTGTCTTATTCCACAGTCATATACTTCCATAAGCATATCCTTGGGCTTGGTCTTGCTTACTGCAACAAGACACACATCTTCTGGATTTCTTCCTGATTTCTCACATGCTTTCTTAATATGCTCTTCTACTTCAATAAGATTATCCTTTAACATAATGCCTCCTGAATGTCATTAATCTGATATACCAAAGCTTTAATATATCATCTCATTCTCTGAATACTTGTCTGCATCCAGAATTATTCTGTCATATATTGACACACCATGACTAAGTGACTGTTTTAATATGTAATATTCATTATTGCCATCTATTACTTCTACAAGCTTAAATACTGTATATCCTGTATTAACACAATACACACCTCTAAGCTTTTCAACCGGTCCTACAACGAACCTGTCACTTGAATCCATCCTGATTATTCCAGTGCCGGCTGCCAGTTCTGTCTTCTTAATATACACAGCCTCATCATTTGACTTATATATATCAACAGCCTTAAATACCTGATTCAGCTTACCATCTGAATCGCTCTGTTCTACAAGGAATCCATAATCACCCTTTTCACCATTAGTTATGAGGTATTCTTTAGGTATCTTATAGAATTCGTTCTCGGTTACCGCCGATACCGGAACCTTGATTCCTGACTTTCCTGACACAATTATCTCAATATCAAGGAATCTCTCTGTAGCATATCTTATCATATATTTTGATAATGTTATCTCACCATATGAGTTCTTACCATCATTAACTATCTTGAATGGAAATGTGCCTGTAATATTATCCTTGGTAAACTTAATTGATAATGTATCCTTAGATGAAAGAGAATACTTATCTATATCTGACTGTGTAACTGGAAACATAAGTGTCCAGTTCTCACTTGTAATAAGCTTATATGCAGGATCTGAGGCTGTAATAAGCTTTTCTGACTTAAGACTCTGCTTATCATATGATTTTTTCTTAAAGTCAACACTGCCAATTGTTTCCTCGGTAACTCCTTCATAACCATCAACCGAATAAACAACTATACCCGGTTTATCTGACTTTGCAGTCTTAAAAAGGTCCTGACTTCCTGTGCTTGCTACAATTGAATCAAGATTGGCCATAATATTCTCATTAATAGACTGTAGTACAGTTGCATTAAGATCTGACTTGAGATCATAAACTGCACTGAATCCACTGTCTGCATACTCAGTCTTGTAATTAGTAAGTGTATTCTTAATGACTGTAAGATTCGCATCTGAAAGTGCATTGCCATCTCCTGATGTATACTGTGCAAGTATATCTGAAACTCTTCCTGTCTCATCAACCGTATACACTGTATCACCGGTCATAACTCTTGTTCCCTCTCGCTGATAATAGTTAATATCACCAGAATATGAAGAATTATAGACTTCTTCCTGTCTTAAGGCAACCGCTGTAAATGAAGCATTATTCATTAATGATCCCACTTCAACTTCATATGTCTGTACCTTTGCTTTTGAAACATATATAACTATAAAGCACACAATATATACCAGCACTATTCCAAATATAATTGCTGCTGCTTTCGGCTTTCTTCTGTATCTGACTACTTTCTTTCCCGCCATGATAAACCTCATAATTTCCGCACTTTATCTGTGCTGATTCACAAACACTGTAATTGTAGCATTTTAGACAGTATGATACAAGGTTTAAAGTCGTCAAGTTTACACTTTTTCTCAACAAAATCCATATTTTACCAGTATGATTTATCTTACATTTTCCATACTAATTTCAAAACCAAATCCGCTATTTTAAGGAGGCATTTTATGAATTCTAAACCTATAGACTACATTGCTCTTACAATTGCCATTGTAGGAACGCTTAACTGGGGACTTATCGGTTTCCTCAACTTTAATCTTGTGCATTTTATATTCAGATCAGTTATGGTTGACCGTATAATCTACGCACTTGTAGGTCTTTCTGGCTTATATCTTTTAAGTACTTACGGAAGAATCAAGGCACTTGGCGAAGATATGTAGCAAAACAGGCTGCCAGTTATCATAACACCGGCAGCCTGTTTTTATTATTTTCTATTATTGTCTTGCTTTAATTATTCTGTCAAGAAGTGCATCTGCAACCTCTTCCTTACTCATCATAGGAAGCTCCTCGTCTGCGTCTTTAGTAATAACAGTAACCACATTGGTATCTGTTCCAAATCCGGCTCCTGCCACTTTGACATTATTAGCCACTATCATATCAAGATTCTTCTTTGTGAGCTTTGCCTTGGAATTGTCAAGCATATGCTCTGTTTCCATTGAGAATCCGCACAGAAACAATCCATCTCTTTTATTGCTTCCAAGTGTGCCTATTATGTCTTTAGTCCGCTCAAGAGGAATTGACATATCACCATCTTTTTTCTTAATCTTTTCTTCACTTACATCAGACGGTCTGTAATCTGCAACTGCTGCTGCCTTGATTATTATATCTGCATCTTTAGCACTCTTAATTACTGCATTATACATATCCTCTGCTGAAACAATATCCACCATCTTAACAAATGGCACCGGCTCAAGGCTTACTTTTCCTGATATAAGTGTTACATCCGCTCCACGAAGCATTGCCATCTTAGCAATTGCATATCCCATTTTTCCAGTGGAATTATTAGATAAGAATCTTACAGGGTCTAACTTTTCTCTTGTAGGTCCTGCAGTAACTGTAAGCTTAATTCCGGCCATATCTTTATCTTTAGCTATTGTCCTTAAGATGTAATTAAGAAGAACCTGCTCCGATGGCATCTTTCCCGCACCTGTATCTCCACATGCAAGATAACCGCTGTCAGGCTGGATAATTTCATATCCATAATGCTCTAATTTCTTAAGATTATCCTGTACTATAGGATTAGTAAACATATTAGTGTTCATTGCAGGTGATATAAGCTTAGGACATTTGCATGCCATAATTGTTGTAGTCAGCATATCGTCTGCTATCCCATTTGCAATCTTTCCTATTACATCTGCCGAAGCAGGTGCTACAAGGAATATATCAGCCAGCTTTGCAAGGCTGATATGCTCAACATTAAACTGGAAGTTTCTGTCAAATGTATCAACTAAACACTTGTTTCCTGTAAGTGTCTCAAATGTTATCGGATTAATAAAATTACATGCATTCTCAGTCATTATAACATGCACATTGGCATGCTTCTTTACAAGCATACTAGCAAGATTAGCAATCTTATATGCTGCTATACTGCCTGTTACTCCAAGAACAACTGTCTTTCCCTTAAGCATATTATCTCCTCCCGCCTATTCAGCCACTTTCTAGACATTTTTATCATAAATGTATTTCAAACCTCTTATAAGAAGTGCAGGGTCTGTCTCAATTCTGTTTCTGCAGAATGGAATTATAACCTTACTAAGCCCCCCTGTTGCCACAAGCTTTGCAGCAGGCTTTCCGTTCTTTCCAAATCCGCAGCAATCTATTATTCTGTCTATAATTCCGTCTATACTTCCTGCATGTCCGTATATAAGACCGCTCTTCATACAGTCAACCGTATTCTTTCCAACCGGTCCTTTTGGTGCATCAAAGCTGATTCTTGGAAGCTGCGCAGTTCTTGATGAAAGTGAATTCATTGAAACACCTGCTCCCGGAAGAATTGCACCACCTATATAATTACCATTCTCATCAACTGCGCTTATAGTAGTTGCAGTGCCTATATCAACTATAATAACAGGTGCGCCATAATCATGTGTCGCTGCAACTGCATCAACTATTAAGTCACTTCCCACCTGCTTCGGCTGATCCATAAGAATGTTAAGCCCCGTCTTTACTCCAGGTCCTACAACCAGAGGCTCTATATCTACAACCTTTTCAACAGCAGCTTTAATTACATTAACAAGCTGTGGAACAACTGACGATATAATTGCACCATTAATATCCTCTGATTTTATATTATAGATTTCAAGAACATTTTTAAAACTGATGGCATACTCCAGCTCTGTCTTTGAAAGGTCTGTACTCAGCCTTTCCTCAAATATTACTTTATCATCATCAACACAGCCAATAACTATATTAGTATTGCCCATATCTATAGCTAATATTGTTCCTTTAGTATTCTTTCTTGACATTAATTATACCTCGCTAATATAGTAACCCCGTCACAGATAAGCTTATCAGCCATACATTCATATATATCATTAACAGGATTATCCTTAAACTCATCAGCGGCTATTGCCACTCTTATATAGTTCTTTGTATATCCTGTATAATATGACCTGCCATCTATTTCTGTCAATTCTTCTATAAGAACTTCGAGCCTTTTTCCGATATACATCTTTCTGTATTCAAGTGACTGTGCCTTCTCTAACGCAAGCAGTACTGCACTTCTTTCTGATTTCACAGTGTCTGCTACCTGCTCCTTCATCTTGTCAGCAACAGTTCCCTTTCTTCTTGAATATTTGAATATATGCATTTCGTAAAAATGTACTTTCTCAAGGAACTTGCGTGTCTCAAGGAAATCTTCCTCTGTCTCGCCCGGAAATCCCACGATTACATCAGTAGTTATTGCCGGATTATCAAACACTTCCCTTAACTTTACGCAGCCCTCATAATACTCTTCTGTATTATATTTTCTGTTCATTGCCTTTAATGTCTTGTCGCATCCACTCTGTAATGATAAGTGAAAATGTGGACATATCTTTTCTAAACCGGCAATTCTTTTTGCAAATTCTTCTGTAATTATTCTTGGTTCAAGTGAACCTAAACGTATTCTTTTAATTCCTTCAATCTCATGTATTGCCTCTATAAGTTCTATAAGACTTATATTCTCAAGGTCTGTTCCATAAGATGATATATGAATTCCTGTAAGAACAACCTCCTTAACACCTGTAGCTGCAAGCGTCTTAACCTCATTTACTATATCTTCAGGCTTACGGCTTCTTACCCTGCCTCTTACGTATGGTATTATGCAGTAAGAAAAGAACTGGTTGCATCCGTCCTGAATCTTGATATACGCTCTTGTGTGTTCCCCTGTCTGGTTAATCTTAAGCGATTCATACTCCTGATACTTGTCATTAATATCAACAAGATAGCTTGTTTTATCCGAACCGCCAAAATAATCATTTAATGCTTCAACAATACTTATCTTCATATTATTGCCAAGAATGATATCAACACATTCATCCTTTTTAACTCCGTCAGGGTCTGCCTGCACATAACAGCCAGCAGCAACAACAACCGCCTCCGGATTCATCTTCTTTGCCTTATGCAGCATCTGTCTTGATTTTCTGTCAGCAATATTAGTCACTGAACATGTATTAATTATATATATATCAGCCTGAA
>OMGY01002775.1_pt1 | contig 12627 bp, 7 predicted proteins | sample 1674461 | NCBI WGS metagenome assembly OMGY01 (sample SAMN05578579, study PRJEB25193) | human gut metagenome | biome: Human Microbiome; feature: human-associated habitat; material: feces | host: Homo sapiens | place: USA:Birmingham
GTGCATGCGGACAGCGGACGGATTATGAAGCATGCGGTAACTGCTGATGATACCGTTACTTTTCTCTGCCCTAAATTAGGACATGTTTTAGCTGACGGATGTGTGCAGAGCGGAAATTTGGCAGTTGTCTCTGCAAATCTGGAATTTCCCGAAGGAATAGATGAGAGAGATAAATTTATTGAGTTAAGCGATTTAAAGGATTTTCTGCCCATGCGCAGCCGGGCGGGCCATAAAGGGAATTTCGGCAGCGTTGGAGTTGTGGGCGGAACAAGGGGCATGGAAGGCGCGGCTGTATTGAGCGGGTTTGCCTCTTTAAAAGCGGGTGCAGGAAAAGTTACCCTTTTTGCGGCTGAACAGGACAGCTTTTACGACAGGAGACCGCTGGAGCTGATGTGTTCATATTACGGAGAACTGGAAGAATGCCTTGAAGCGCTGGAAGGAATGGACGCAATGGTATTTGGTCCGGGGGCGGGCCGGAATCACGGCGAAAGGCTGGAAATGCTGCTCCGTGCGGAAACACCTGTGGTACTGGATGCGGACGCGCTTTATATTCTCGCTGAAATAGGGGAAAGGGCAATGCTCCAGAGAAACGCGCCCGTTATAATAACCCCGCATCTGGGAGAGGGCGCCCGCCTTCTGGGCTGTTCTGCCTCCGAAGTGCGGGGCAGCCAGGCGGACTGCGCAGACGAATTGGCCAGCCGGTATAATTGCATTGTTGTTTTAAAGGGAGCCTCTACTGTTATTTCAGACGGAGAAAGCAGATATTTGTACGCGGGCTTAAATCACGGTATGGCTACAGCAGGGAGCGGCGACGTGCTTTCAGGAATAACGGCGGCATTCTTGGCTCAGGGCGACGCTTTGGAGGCAGCCATAGCCGGCGTTTTAGCGCATGGCGCCGCAGGCTGGCAGGCGGCGAAAAAAGTTTCCAAGCGTTCCATGACGGCAGGAGATATAATTAACGGCCTGGGTCCTGCTTTTTTAGAGGCTGAAGGTGAATAAGCTCACGACGAAATTAAATAAATAATATTATTTATTAAGTAAGCGTCAGTGTACAAGGGATAATGCGCTGCGGCCAGAAAATTTGCCCGTATTTTATGTTATCCGCAGTCGGTATGCTTTTCTGTGTTATCTTTGGTCGATGTGCGCGCCGCTGCCTAATATATAATTCACGGCGGCTCATTTGTGGTAAAATGATAAACCGGCAGAGGGAAGAAAAATGTGGCCGGGGCAGACTGCGCTGAAAGCAGTCTGCCTCAGTTTCTTGATTTCACGATAAATGAGAAGTTTTGATGTCATGGCGCAGAATGAAACTAACCCTAATGAATTGTTTCAAACATATTTCTAATGGAGTCCTGCTCGGTAATGGTTCTAATTACCCTTGCGGGGACACCTGCTGCAAACGAATTGGAGGGGATATCCCTTGTTACAACACTTCCTGCTCCAATAACACAGTTATCTCCTATTGTTACGCCTGGACACACAACCACATTAGCGCCAAACCAGCAATCATTTCCAATGGTTACAGGCTTGGCATAACACAAAAAGCGTTTTACACCATCGCTGCAAAGCATTCCTCTGCGTTCTTCAGCGATCATCGGATGCAGGGGAGTGACAATGGTTACATTTGGCCCGAAATTATTGTAATCTCCTATCGTTACTATGGCATCATCTTGCACGGTAAAATTGAAATTCATAAAGCAATGTGCGCCAATTTTTGTGTGGCAACCATAGTGAAAGTGAATAGGTCCAAGCATAAATGTGCCTTCGCCAATTTTCGATAACAGTTCTTTTAATACATGCTGCCTTTTTTCGTTGTCTTTTTCAAAAAGAAGATTATATTCCTGACTAAGTCTATGTGCTTTCAGTTTTTTTCAATTAATTCCTCTTCCTCCGAGGCAAAGAGCATTCCCATAAAAATTCGTTCTTCTTCTGTCATTTTATTCACTCCTTAAGTACCCTAAATTGACAAGGGGATACACGCCTCCGGCGGTCTGATTTCGGCATTTTCAGCGTCATCGTCAATGGGTGTACATTCAGTATACCTCATTCCGCTTCCTTGAAAATGCCGAAATCAAACCTGCTGGAGGTCGAAGAGTCAGACAGCGGCCGTTTGGGTGCCCTGCAAGGCGCTTGAACGACGTGTACTGGATGTACACGGAGCGAAAAGCAACACAGCACGACACGAAAACAACCCCGTCCTTACCGTATATGCCCTTGTCAATTTAGGGTAATCGCCTTTTGAACTAAATCAAAACACTTCCAGAATACACGCGCACGCACTGAGACAAATAATTTAATCAAACCCCACTAACCCCAAACAGCCCAGCCGCTTCCAGGCGGCAGGGCGCTTCAAAATGATAATATGCTTATATGCTCATATATTTTAGACCCATTTGGCTGGTTTACAACCAGCCAAATGGGTCTAAAAGCAGATAATATTTATTTAAAATCAGCCGGAATTCCCTGGCCTCTATACCCTTTTATCCCCTCTCTCAAACCTTCTGCCGCCTTATAGCCGTTCGGTATCCGCGGCCTTATGGCCGTTCAGAAAAACATATTTATTTATACTAATATCCATTCTTTCAGTTTTAATTAACCTTCCTATGCATCCGTCCAAAAAGCTTGTATCCACATGCACAGAGAGAGGAGAGGCTTAAGCCTAAAGCATATCAGACAACGGCGGAATCAGGGATATACTCGGTAAGAGTAATGGTAAAATCATGTACCGTTCTCCCTCTGAGCACGCTTATCTCCACCTGGTCGCCTACGCTGTGCGCATCTATAGCGCTGTTGAAATCAGCCAGAGAGGAAATCTCCGTTCCGTCTACGCTGAGAATATAATCTCCTGACTGAAGGCCGGCACTCTGAGCCGAAGAGCCATTTTCCACTTCGTACACATAAAGTCCCAGCTGGCTCACTCTGTACATGTACGCAGTTGCAGTATCGCTAATCTCCAGCATCTGCATGCCTGTGTCCACACGGCCGCGCACATAGCCGTATTCCACAAGGTCATTAAATACCTCCATAGCATCGTTGACAGGGATTGCAAATCCCAAGCCTTCTATATCCGTACCTGAGCTTTTAGCATTGACTATGCCTATAAGTTCTCCGCGGCCGTTAAACAATCCGCCGCCCGAATTGCCGGGGTTGATTGCAGCGTTTGTCTGAAGCAGGGTCATATTCTCTCCGTCTATAGTTATTTCCCTGTCCAGAGCGCTTATAATGCCATCGGTCACAGTGCCGCCCAATTCACCCAGCGGGTTGCCTATAGCAACGGCCAGTTCCCCCACCTGGAGCAGGGAAGAATCGCCTACCACCGCAACGGTAAGATTTTCCGCATCTATTTTTATTACCGCTACGTCGCTCTTGGCATCCGCGCCTATAAGCTCGGCGTCATACTCCTCGCCGTTGCGCAGCCTTACTTTAATGCTGTCTGCATCCTCCACGACATGGTTGTTAGTAATTATATAGCCGCTCTGAGTGAGGATAACGCCGCTGCCCGCTCCCGTGAGGATGGTCTGGCCGATATAGCCTGAATCAGAAGTGCTCTGAACTACTATTTCCACCACCGAATCCGCCGCCATTGCCGCTATTTCGCTTACCGAAAGGTCGTCATTTTCATCCTCGCTCACAGGCGAAGTATTGCTGCTCATATAGACTACGTTGGAATTATTAGCTGAACCGTTTGAGTTATCGTCTGCGCTATTCTGCTGAGCTTGGCTGTTGGCATAAACGCCTCCGAAATATCCGCAGACCGTACAAACCGCCATAACAAGCACCGTACTTAAAACTGCCAGCGCCTTTTTACCGCCGCCTTTTTTCGGCGTTTTATGCGGGGCCTGCTGATATTGAAGCTCATTAAAATAACTGTTAAACTGCTGTTCGCCGTCCGATTGCTGGGTAAACCCATTGTTGGGCTGCTGTTCACTGTCTGACTGTCTGAGAAAATCGTTATTCATAATTAAACTTCCTTTCTCCGCGGTGATATTTTGTGCTGCGCCGCGGCCGCCAGAATTCCTTTTCTTTTATCTTACGGTTATATTATAGTCAGCATAATTGAAAACTAGGTGAAAAAAACAGCAAAGAGTATTTATTTTATTTAAACTAATTGTTAAGAAATATAAACTAAAAAACAGCGTTCTTTTAGACGCTGCTTTAAATTACAATGCAGTTAAAAGCCCGGCTGAAGGCTCAGAATGCCGGTTCCGGCTTATCAATCGTCAAAACTAACGCGCAGGAAAGCAGCAAAAGGGGGGCGGCGTTTGGCAGGCCTTGCGGCCTGCCCTGGCCGGGGGAATCCCGGCCAGGCGGCGCGGCAGCGCCGCAAACGCCGCCCCCTTTGCTGCTTTTCTGCGCGCTAGTTGACTGGAATGCACATATCCGCATACATACTAGAGCCAGTAATTAACCGACAAAAAATTTCACCATTTTCTTACAATAGCAGGAACGCCGTATGAAACAAGCATTTGTTTAAATTGCTCCAGTTCCTCCTGTTCAGGCGCCAGAGAATCCACATTTTCATAGGGCAGGCCCAATCTTTTATATTTGCTTACACCCATGCCGTGGCAGGGCAGCAGCTCAAGCCCGGCCGCATTTTTCAGTCCATTATATATTTCAGCGGCGGCGCGCGCATGCTCGGGCGTAATATTAATCCCCCTAAGCATAATGAGTCTCAGCACTATCTTTGCCCCAAAGGTATCCGCCAGCTTTAAATTGGAACGGGATAGATCAAAAAACTGTCCGGTATTATCCTTATGCCTGGAATTATCCGTATCCTTAACATCATAAAGAAAGCCGTCCGCCAGTTCCCTGACTGCCTCAAAATTCTCCCTGGGCGCAAACCCCGAAGTCTCAATATAAATATTAATTCCCTCTTTTTTGAGAAGCCGCATAAGTTTAACCAGAGACGTCCCCTGTATCATAGGTTCACCGCCCGAAAGGGTAACGCCGCCCTGTTCGCCGTAAAAAGCCCTGTCCCGCAGCAGTTCCTTAACCAGCTCCTCCTCGCCATATTCGCGGCTGTCCGCCTCGAGCGCACCGGTAGGACAAACCTGCGCGCATTTTCCGCAGCTTACGCACTTATTCCCGTCATATTCATGCCCCTGTTCAGTTAAAATATGCGCCCCGGCAGGACATACTGCCTGACAGGCCCCGCACATTATACAATAATTGCTGTTAAAGAATACGCGCGGCTCAGGCAGCATGCTTTCAGGATTATGGCACCACTTGCACCTTAAAGGGCAGCCCTTAAAAAATACAGTCGTGCGTATGCCCGGCCCGTCATGAACGCAAAACCGCTGTATATTGCTTACTCTCATTATATTTTTTAATACGGCAGAGCTCCCCCGCCGTACTTCCTCCGACTAAAAAATCAAATCCCGCCGGCTGACGCCCGTTTTATAACCATCTCCTGCCACTGTGCGTCCAAGGTAACAAAACGAGCCGACCAGCCCGATACACGAACAGCCAATTCGGGATGCTTTTCGGGATGCAGCTGCGCATCCTTCAAAATCGCATCATCCACTATATCCATCTGCATAAAATAGCCGCCCAGGGTACAAAAGCCCTTTATAAGCCCCATGACAGCGTCTACATTCTCTTCCCCGCGGGCCATGAACGGCCCCAGTTTGATATCCAGCGCACATGAGCCCGGCAGCTGTTTTAAGGGAAGAGAGCAATACGCCTGTATAGCCGCCGTGGCCCCATGCTTATCTGCTCCCGGCGCAGGGCTGAGATTGGGCGAAAGTATATCCCCTCGCTTATGGCCGTCCGCCGTAGCGCCCCTGGCGTACCTCCATTCACCCTCCCGGCCGAAAGTGGAAACTCCCGGCGGGCATTTAATGCCGTCCGCCCTATGGTCATAAGCGCGCACAATGTTTATATAGTCATTTAAAAGGCGCACTGTCATTTCATTGCTTTGAGCATTGTCATTTCCAAAATGAGGCAGTTTGTTCAGCGCATACAGTCTTAAATCCTCTCTGCCCTCCCAATCATTCCGCAGAAGGGTTATAAGCTCCGAAAGAGTCAGTAATTTTTCCTCATAGACCATCTTTTTAATAGCCAGCAGGCTGTTGGCGCAGTCTTGAACCCCGCCCATATGTATGGCCTGGACATCGTAATAAGAACCGCCCTTGGAAAAATCCACGCCCCGTTCAATGCAGCCTTCTACAAACAGCGACATAACAAGGGCCGTAGCTGGAGCTTCCTCCGTTCGGTAATACGCTCTGCTGTCCAAATCCGAATGCACCCAGGCTACTGCTTTTTCTATTCCCTTTAACAGAGCCTCATACAATTCGTCAAAATCTGCATATTCAGGTATGGGTGCGTCGCTTTCAGCAGGGGAAGCTGTTTGAAGAGACATATACATGCCCACAAAACTGCCGTCATGTTCTATAGCTTTATTTACTCCCAGCACGTCTGTCTGCAAATAATGAAGCATATCCATCGGGCAATAGCTGAAGCGTGTCTTGCCGGGAATAAGAACCTCCCAGCAGCCGTCGTTTGTAAAATTTACCGCGTCGCTGTAAGGATAGCCGTAATTCATCAATGTCTCTATAACGCTCTGTTCGTCATAAAAAGCTATAATGCCCGCGCCATACTGCACTACCTCAGCCGCCCGCCTGAGAAAGCTCTCAGGCATATCCTTATGAGCGCGTATGGCTATGGGAAAATCGCTTATTCCCAGTTCCTCCACTACATCCAATACCAGATAGGAAAGAGTATTGGTTATATCTTTGCCCGTGATATCCCGGCCGCCCAGCAGGATATTCTGATAATGCTGGGCGTCTCCGCTGCCCTTTACTAAATCCCCCTTGCACCATTCACAGCCTTTTATCCAGAAATGGGCCGTCAATTCGCGTGCTTCTTCTATGCTTATGGCGCCCTTTGCAAGGTCGTCCTCCAAAAATCCGCCCAGCATTTTATCTATCCGGCCAATGCCCGACCATATGCCTATAAGCCGGGTAAAAGCAAAGAGGAACCACAGGGACTGCAGTGCCTGCCTGAAATTTTTCGGAGGATTAAGAGGCACGTCCTTAAGATTTTCATAAACTTCTTCATAACCCTCGCCCGGATGCTGCGCTATTAAGCTCAATAATTCGTCCAGATAACGCTTATGCCAAAGTTCTATTGCGTCTATGCATTTTTCAAGGCAGCCATAATAATTTTGCTTCTTTTCATCCTTCTGGCATTGGCTTCTGCCCCTGATCTGGGCACGAAGGCCGTTAAGGCCAATATACAGCACATTATCAAAGCCCACGGTTATATGATTTATCCCGCAGAATACGTTTTGGCCATTATAACGCGCAGGGACCTGTGCAAAAATTGCGTCTCCCAATGTTGCAGAACCAACAAAAGGTTCGCCCGGAACAATACGCAAGGGAGCTTTTGTCACTATGGTATTCAGCATGCAGATATACTGTTCTTCCGAGGACATATTTTCATATTCCGGATTTGTTATTTCAACAAATGGAGTATGGAAGGCCTCCTGCCCAAATTCCCCCGAAAGGGCGCGCGCAACCAAAGCGCGGGTGCTCTCCTTTAATCTTACGGGCCGCTTGCCCTTAACTGAATAAAACTCCATTCTTTTCCCTCCTTAAAACGGCAAGGTCTTTTTCGGAGAGTATTTTAGCATGTGAAAAAAGGAAAGTAAATACCCAATTTATATTTTTAACTAGTATTTTTAATGATGCATGGAATGACAAAATAAAACTGCAATACTGCCGGCGGTAAACAATAAAGAAGGCGTAAATGGCAGAATTCCGCGGGAGCCGGATTAAAAGCTCCCCGGCCGCATAAAGGGGGGGGCGGCGTTTGGCAGGCGCTACGCGCCTGCTCCGGGCTGCGCTTTCAGCGCAGCCCGGCGGCCCGAAGGGCCGCAAACGCCGCCCCCTTATGCGGTCGAGGCGCTTACGCGAGCATACCGGGAAAACATGCTTAACATTAAAACAGCGGCATATTAGCCTGGGCATTAAGGGATAAGGGCGCAATCTCTCCTCTTTTCAGCCTTAAATACCCCGCCGCGCCAATCATGGCCGCATTATCAGTGCATAAAATCAAATCAGGAAAATATACTTCTATTCCCCGCCGCTGCGCACGTTCAAAAAGAGTTTTGCGCAAAAGGCTGTTTGCCGCCACTCCGCCGGCCAGGAGCAGTTTCTTCATATCTTTATCATTTGCAGTACGATAACCGGACTCGTTAGGGTCATTGTTAATGATACCGACCTTGATCAGATCTCCGGATGCATCCGTGCTTGTAGCTCCGGCGCTTGCGGTGTCCGTAGCTGCACTTCCGGTAGCTGCGCTGCTGCCCGCATCAGAGGAGCCGCATGCTACCAGACTAAATACCATGGTTGCTGCCATTACTGCTGCTAAAATTTTCTTTTTCATTGTGTAACCTCCCAATTTTTTTGTTGTTCAAAGAACTATTTCTTTGATGATCCTATTTTATCGTGAAAAAAAGCAAAAAACCATGAAGATACCTCTCGGAAAAGTTGGAATTTTTATGGCAAAAAAGAACCACCCTCGTAAACGGTTGAATATTTTACGATGATGGTTTATTTTTCTCACAAAGTATATTCCGGCAGCCGTACCGTCACGCAGGTTCCCTCGCCATAGGTACTGGTAATGGTGATCCCATATTTTTCCCCGAAGTTCAAACGGATCCGTTCATTTACATTATAAAGTCCGTAGATTTCCGTCTCACAGGCATTTCGATTGCGGATGCCCTCCCGTACCTGTCCCAGGCGTTCCGGTGTCATGCCCCTGCCATTGTCGGTGATCCGCAGGATACAGTCACTGTCCTCCATTTCCCCATCAATGCGGATCATACCCTTTCCCCGTTTGTTCTTAATGCCGTGGTACAGCGCATTTTCCACCAGCGGCTGCAATGTGATCTTGGGTATCCGGCTGGAGTACAGTTCTTCCGGCACGCAGATTTCATATTGGAGAATATCCTGATAGCGCATCTGCTGGATTTCCAGATAGCTGCGCACATGCTGAAGCTCTTCCCTGACATCCAGAATATCCTGTCCCTGATTTAATGAAATGCGGAAGAAATCGGACAGACTGCCTACCATACTCACAACCTTTTTCTGTTCACCGGCCTCCGCCAGCCATACGATGGCATCCAGCGTATTATATAGAAAATGAGGATTGATCTGGGACTGCAGCAGTTCAAATTCCGCCTTGCGAAGGCGCACCTGCTCGGTCTTCACCTGCTCCAGCAGTTCATTGATCTTGTCGATCATGGTATTCATAGAATCGCTGAGCACCCGGGCCTCCAATCCGCCGGTCACATCCGATCGTACCGTCAGATCCCCTTTCGCCACCTGATCTGTCACCTGGGTCAGTCGTCTGATAGGTCTTGTAATACTCAGCGGAATATAATAGGATAAAAATAAACACAACATCAGGATCAATGCAAAAGCGATCACAGAAAACCGGATCATATTCACAAAAAAGTCCTGATACTGCTGTCTGCTCTCCTGGATCCCACGGATCTCATAATAGATGTATCGTGACATCGTGTCTCCTACCAGAGATGTCACGATCTGTACATCATTTTCCCAGATTTCTATATTATCTTCGTAACGGTTACCCTCACGGATATTGTCCTCGATCCTTCCAATATAGGTTCCCAGGTTATTCAGATATTTCTTTACGCTGGTCAGGCGCTTGCGATTCTCCTGTGATTCAGTTAATTCCTCCAGTCCTGCCACGATCTCATCTGCTTCCTCCAGCATGGCATGGAGACTGGATTCCTCCAGCGTCTTGTTGCCCACAATGAGGAGATAGGTCTCATAATCAAAATCCTTTTGGAAATCCAGGCTGAACTGACTGGCCATAACAGAGGAATTGACCATGTCCTCATATCTGCGATTGTTATTCCACAGATTATAGAAACAGAAGATCAGAAACAATACAAAAGGCACTAAAAGGCAAAGATAAGAATATCTTATCTTTGCCACAAGCGTAGAATGATCGTAAATTTCTTTTAACCTTTTTCTCATAAGAAGTCCTTTCCGCGATCGTGGCTATTTGATGCCGCCCCGATACTGGGTAGGTGTCATCCCCTGGGTCTTTTTGAACAGATAGGAAAAATAATGAGGGTCCTTGTACCCTACCTCCTGACTGATCAGGCTGCTGCGTTTGCCGGTGCAGCGCAATAATTCCTTTGCTTTGTTCATACGGTAATCCGTCAGATATTTAATGAAACTCATCCCTGTCTGCTGACTGAAGATCATGCTCAGATGATTCGGTGAGAAATTCACGTGGGATGCCAGCAGATTCAATGACAGCTCCTCTTCTGCATAGTTTTCCTCTATATATTTCATCACCTGCTCCACCACATCGTCATAGCGGCTGCTGGCTGCTCTGTCTCTTGCTTCCAGCGCTTTGTCCAGGATCCGTATAATATACTGTATAGCACTGTCGCTGTCCTGCTGCGTCTTCTCATCCTGGCTCGGAGTCTCCGGATCCTGCGTATCTGTTGACAGGCTTTCCAGGAAATCCGCCACGCAGAAATAGGCATCCATCGTGATGTACTGCCTGAAAATATTGGACTGCAGTGCTTTGTTGCTCAGATCCCGGAAAAATTCTTCTACGAAATAAACGACCTCTTCTCTGTCTCCCTGCTTTAAGAATTCCTGGATCCTGGTCCGATCGATCTGTTTGGGATTGACTTGCTTGATATCAAAGTGCTCTTCTTCCGTTCCCTGTGCCAGATACCCGCCATCCAGGATGCGGCTGTCCTGCACCAGATACCTGTGAGCAAAAGCATGACTGGCCTGTTCAAAGGAGGCCGGAAGCTCCCGCAGACGGTTCACCGGTCTGCCAATGCCTCCGAAATAGCGGACGTGCTCATACTTTTCCATAATATCTTTGATCTTCTCAATATATTCCTGCTGCTGAAGCTGTAACTGTTCTTCAGATTCCGCCTTTAGCAGAAATGCTTTGCCCTCCAGGTTACGGTCAAATGATACTACCGTTGTTCCGTCCTCCAGTGACCGCAGTTCTTCTTCGATGCGGATCAGGCTGCCGGAGTATTCGTCCTGTGCATGGCGCAGTGACTGCGTCTTAAATAAAATAATATTGTACCACGGTGCCGACAGATCGATGCCGAGTCTCTCCGCTGACTCCAGTAATTCTGCTGCGGTATTATCGCCAACGACCAGACTCTGGAACAGTTTTTTTCGCTCTCTGAGTGTATTTTCCTCCATCTCCTTCAAATAGCGCTCACGGATCTGGGTAGCTCTGCGTTTTTCCTCGATCTTTGCTGAGAGTTCCTCCAGTTCGGCCAGAAGTTCCTCTCCGTTAATCGGCTTGGACAAATACTGCGCCACCCCCAGTTTGATGGCTTCCTTCGCGTATTCAAATTCCTGATAACCGGACAGAATGATGATCTCGATGTCCGGAAGTTCTCTGCGGATCAGTCTGCTGAGCTCCAGCCCATCCATAAACGGCATCCGGATATCAGTGATCACGATATCCGGACGCAGCCTCTGGATCATGGGATAGGCCAGTTCTCCGTCACCGGCCTCCCCACAGAACTCATAGCCATGAGTCTCCCAGTCGATATTATTTTTGATTCCCTCGCGGATGACGAATTCATCCTCCACCAAAAACACTTTTAACATTTTTACGATACCCTTCTTTTTACTGCGGATAGAAGTTTTTGGGGTTCCTGTCCACTTGAAGTACCCTAGCGGTAGAATACCTCTCCCAGCATCAAGTCTCTCTTCAGATCACGGATCTTTGTATCCTTGTCGATATATACAGCCTCGATACCCATCATAGCTGCCCAGTCGCCCATCTGCTCAGCCGTCAGATCATAGGTAAAGGCGGTATGATGCGCACCGCCTGCCAGGATCCAGGCTTCCGCTCCGGTATACATATCCGGCTCCGGTGTCCAGAAATTGGTGGCTACGGGCAGCTTTGGCATAGGTTTCTCCACTTTCTTACAGTTCACATCATTGATGATCAGGCGGAAACGATTGCCCAGATCGATCAGGGATGTAGCAATGCCGTGTCCCTCCTTGGAAGTAAATACCAGTCTGGCGGGATCCTCTCTGTCTCCCATGGACAGAGGCTGGCATTTGATGCTGATCGGACCGTCCGCAATAGTAGGACAGATTTCCAACATATGAGCTTCCAGAATACCCTCTTTTCCCTTGACCAGATTATAGGTATAGTCCTCCAGCATGGAAGTACCCTTGGCATCCTTCACTCCCCCGGTCATGATCTTCATCAGACGCACCATGGCTGCTACTTTCCAGTCGCCTTCCGCACCGAAGCCGTAGCCTTTCTCCATCAGCCGCTGGATCGCCAGTCCCGGTAGCTGCTTCAGGGCACCCAGATCACCGAAATGGGTCACGATCGCCTGATAGTTTTTCTCCTCCAGGAAGCGTTCAAAACCCAGTTCGATCTGTGCCTGCACCGCTACATGCTTTCTGAACTCTCCGGGATCTCTTCCCTCTAATAAAATATTATACTTCTCATAGTACTCATCTACAAGAGCATTAACATCAGATTCGGAAACTGCATCTACACTCTCTGCGATCTCGTTTACGGGGTAAGCATCTACTTCCCAGCCAAACTTGATCTGTGCCTCTACCTTATCACCCTCGG
>OMGY01002787.1_pt1 | contig 12560 bp, 9 predicted proteins | sample 1674461 | NCBI WGS metagenome assembly OMGY01 (sample SAMN05578579, study PRJEB25193) | human gut metagenome | biome: Human Microbiome; feature: human-associated habitat; material: feces | host: Homo sapiens | place: USA:Birmingham
TCAACTCCTTGCCGGACTTAATCATATTTGTAAGTCTCGCCTTGCCCTTTGTCTTTTGCTCCTGCTTCAAGACCGAAACAAGCAAAAGGGCAACATTCTTGGCAGCCGACCCCGATAGTTTAGCGGCGACTTCAAAGCCTTCAAGCGAGAGCCTGACGACTTGTTCCGCTGCGTCACCTCCGTTGTTCATAACGGTTGCGCTCCTTTCCTTTGAATTTATCTTCATCTGCGTGGACTTGTTCGAGGTTGTGTTCTATGACCTTTGACCTCTCTGCAATCCCATCGCAAAGCGTGACCTCCTTTCGGAGTGTCCGTATTCGGTCGGTTATTGTCGAAATCTGTCCCTTGACCTTTGAAAGCTCATCGTCACTCAAATTTCTTCTAAGCGTTTTTCGCAGGTGCGTTCTTTCGTCAGTCAGGGTTTCGATTTGATTTTCAATCGACGCCTTATATGAGAAAAGCTCCTTGTCAGTAGAGATGTTCTCCCTGCCAAGAAGTCTTGCCTCCATTGATATGCGGTCGAGTTTCAGCAAATCCTCTTTGAGAAGATAGTGAAGTCGTGCCGTGTTCTGCTTTTTATACTTGGGCAGATAACCAAGTCGGTAACAGTAGTAAAGATACAGTCCGTACAAACCGCCTTTCTTGCGAAGCTTATTTCCTCTCGTTGGCAGTCGGTACTGTCTCGGTCGAAAGGTTTCCCTCTGAAACGGCTCTATTTTCATCCTCTGATTTTCGATGAGCCTTCGCTTGATAGCTTCATTGGTGTATTCCTCTCCGAGATTTTTCAGGCGTATCGGTTTGTCGTAGCCTTTGATGATAATCGTCCAATACTTCCTGCTCTCGCTTACTTGCAGCTCGCACCCCATTTCTTTGAGAGCGTATTTCATCGCCGCAAGATTGGTGGAGTGGGAGATAGCTTTGTCGATTGCTTCTCTCGCCATTGTGTAGCGGGTCGGCATACCGGCTTTCTCTTTTTTGTAGTAATAGGACGACTGTTTGCTGCGGTTCGGTTTTGGATTATAATACAGTCCGTACTTCTCACAGATACGGTCGGCAACGAGCCTGAACTTGAACCAAGCTTTTTCTTCTCCCCATAGTCTTTTGCCATCGACAAAGGACACAGAGTTGATTACGAAATGGCAATGCAGGTGTTTGGTGTTCAGGTGTGTCGTCACCACGATTTGATAACGCTTTCCCCAAACCTCGTTTGCAAACTCCATTCCGATTTTCTGTGCAAGCTCCGGCGAGATGTCCTGCTCCTTAAAACTCAGGTATCCGTGGTAGGCTTGTATGCCGTCCTCTTTGCCGTAGCCTTGCTTTACGGACACGAATTGGTCACGGGCAGTCTCAGGATTGCAGTTGATACCCTCAACATAAAACTCCTGCTCCGTTTTTTCCTCGTCCTTTGCGTAGTCAATCACATCTCGGAGCGCCTGATACTGTGCTTTGGTATAAATAATCCTCACCGCAGTCTTTTTGGGATTGGTCGCATAGTCAATGACCTGTCCGAGCCGAGTGGTAACAGACCATAGCTTACTTACTGCCACTTCATCTCGCTCTTTTCAGGGCGAAGGAACACCCTCTCGATGTCCGCCTGAAATTTATGCCATCGCTGCGCTTCACGCTTCAACATCGGTGCGTCCACAAAACCGAGGGTGTTTGCCTTAACGGAAAGCTGATTGATGTTGTTGCCGATGGCGGACAACTCACGCATTGCGTCGTAAAACTTCTCGTCGGGTTTCTCTCTCGGCTCGTACCCTTTGAGAAGCAGACGGATCAACCCCGCCTCCGACACACAGGCTTTCTTTGCTTTCTTCTGCAAGTCCTGCGCTTCGCTGCGGTTAAGACGGATAATCTTCTGAATATTTCTTGCTCTCATTGACCTCGTTCCTTTCACAGATTTCATCGTGCAGGCGGTTTACTTGCAGAAGGCACATTATCACGATACCGACCAAACCGCCGAGCATTAGACCTATCATAAAAAAGATAAACTCACTCATAATTTTCACTCGCTTTCTGTATTGGGGTATTAGGGGCAGCCCCTAACGAGAGTACCGTTTGGGAGCTTTGGCTATCCAAATGGTCTGCTCGCTAAGAATACGCACTCCTATCGGGCTGCCCCAAATTCTGTCGCTCATCGCTCCATTTCCTTTGACTTTGGCTTAAAAGGCACAGCCGTAATTCCGTTTTGGGTACGCACAAAAGTCTCAGGATATTTGAACATTCTCTCGTATTTCTGAGCCAAATCTTTCGGAAGGCTTTGGAATGTTTCGGACTCAATCGGAGCATAGCAGATAAAGAATTTGCCGGCGATGACATCAAGCATTTGCTTTTTGCTGTCGTCCTTCATATAACATCTCTCGATTTTCCAACCGTCTTTTCCGCCGTGTTCCTTTGCCATATATCGCTCCAAGCGAACATTTCTATCGCTCCCGTCAAGGGAAGAACCGTAAATCGAGTAGCCACCCATATTCGGCATAAACGCCTTGTTGTTGCTGCTTACCGCATAGGTTCTCGCTGCTTCGGGGTAGTCCTTATCGAAACTGTCCGCAGAAAAAACGATGAAACCGACAACGGAATTTCCGCCGCTGCGCTCCACTTCTCGGAAGCGAGAAGTCATTTCCTCATAGGTCATTTCTTCTTCGGGAGCCTCGCTGTAAATGGCTCGGTTATACGGCTCGCCGTTGATTTTTCCTTCCTCGTTGCAGATGATAGCGACCTCATCGCTGAATGGCATATATTCCTCAATGTCACCGCCAACCGCCCTTTGCATAGCTTCAAGGCTGTCCTCAATCTCGATGAATTTCGGGTACTTGTTTGGCTCAACCAAGAGGACTGTAATCTTATTTGCCGGTTCCAATTTCAGAAAAAGCTCGCTCTGTTTTGTTGCGGTCGGGTCAAAAACAACCTCGTTAAAACCGATATTGTCGCAGAAATAGAAACCGTCTTTCAGCTTGTCCGAGCCGGTCACTTCTACCACATCGGAGACCGAAAGCGACCTTGCCCGATACCCTTCGGGGTGGTTGATATTAAACATTCGGAACACATCTTCCAAGCTCTCGCAGTTGATTTCGCCCTCAAAAACACTGTCGTAAATACTGCTGTCAATGACCGGCGCTCCGGCTTCTGTCATAGGCTTATCGTATAAGCCACGGAAGGCTGCGGTATGCTCATCGCGGTCTAAATTGACCTGATAGATTTTGATTTTCATTAGCGTTCAACGCTCCTTTCACGATTGTGATTTGGCTGCCTGATATGCAGCTTTGAACATAAAAAATCGTTGACATCCTTGCCGCAGGGCGGCGGATCGTCAACGACTTCATAACGGTCGGGCAGAATGGTTTTTAGAGCTTCCGTTATTCTTCTGCCCGCCGTGTCGTTATCAAAATGAAGAACAATGCGATTGATATTTGGGTGCTGTTCAAGGAACACCTCAAGGGCAACCGGCACTTTGCTCTCGGCTATGTTTCGCTTCGGCTGATACACGCCGGAAAGAGAAACAAGGTTTTCGCTTCTCCAATCCTCGCCGTCAAGCTTCATCAAAGTGGCATAGGAGAGCAGGTCGATGGCACATTCAAAGAGGTGCAAATCCCGTCCGTTTCCATCAGAGATACGGAACGAATACTGCTTCTTACTGCCGGAACAGTCGCCCATAATCCTTGCGGAATTGGTAGCTCTGTATGCGGCGTACTTCGCTTGTCCGTTCTCATCAAAGCCGACAAAGACGGCGTTGTGATATGGGAGAGACTCAAAGAGAAAACCTTTCTGCAAGCAGTAGTTGATGATTTCATAGTCAATCCCACGCCCAAACAGATACTCTGTAACCTTGTCCGCCGACTTGCATTTTTCGGGAAGCAGGAGCGGCGTTTCCGCCGCCCTCGCTTCTTCTTTTTGTACGTTCCCCATAACAGGATAGGCAACAGTAGTGTTTCCCAAAATAGCTTGCACGGCTTCGAGAAAGCTATATCCCTGCACTTTTATGAGATAGTCGAGAGCAGTTTTGCCCCCGATACCTCGGCTCCACCACATCCATTTTCCGTTGGAGATTTTCAGGCTGTCGTGTTCCTTCGTGCAATAGGTGTTGCCCGAAACTCTGACGAGCTGGCTCGGTTCGCAGGCTTTCAGGTAGGTCAAAAGGTCAATCTGTTTTGCTTCCAATATCACCTCCGGCGATATATACGGCATATCGTCACCTGCTTTCTTTCTGCCGTGCTTTCATCTCTTTGACAGCACGGTTTACCGACGAGTCAATGCTGTCACGCACCATATCCATATAGTTCACATCACTTTTAAGCCAGTCGTTATACAGACGGTCAAGAGGGTGTTTGCATAGATACAAAGCTTTTGCCTTTGCCGGTTCAAGCTCCATCAAACTGCACTCACTCAGGAAATCCTCTTTAATCGTAAGCTCGTAAGTGTGTTTCAAAATCTCTGCCGGTTCTTTGGATTTGAATTTCTCAATGAGGTTATCAAATTCCTTTTGCATTTTTTCGCAGAGTAGTTGGTTATAATCGGTTGCCATATTCAAGAACTCCTTCCTTTGTTGATTTAATTGTAAATTGGTTGTTAGCGTTCATAATCTCGCTCCCTTTTTTCCGGTTGCGCCTCGCCTTCATCGGGCTCACCGCCTACGATTTCATTCTCGTTTTTATCAAGGTTGAGCAGAATGTTCAGCTCATCAAGACGAGCCATTTTACTTTTCAGTTCTTCCTCTTTTGAGAAAGGCTTTTCGGCTTCCGCCTTTGCGGTCTCAAACTGCTTCTCGGTATTTTCAAGGTCGTTTTCAGCGCCTTTCAGCATTTCCTCAAAGCGTTCAATGCCGTTGTCAATACGGGTGATGTTGCCGTGAATATCCTCGCCCAGAGGCACGTTGCGGCTCGTCTCGCCTTTGAGTCTGACGACATATTGGCGCTCCACGGTGTCAAAGAGCAGCTCGGTCGTAAACCCTCTGTATGCTCCAAGCGGAACGGGGTCAGGACTGTTCATTTCCTTGCAGGCTTCGATAATTTTCTGCCCGCCTTCCGCTTTTTCGGTATAAAAAACACCCTTGACCTCCATACCGGCAAAGCGGTCATCGGTAGGCTTCGGGTGTTCCTGCGCCGTTTTTACATCTGCCTTTAAGCCCTCGATACGTGAGTGCATAGAGGCGATACGCTGCGGATAATATTTGATTATCTTGTCCTCCAAGCTGTACTTTTCGGACAGGAAATTGGATTTTAAGAGCTTCAATTTCTGAACCTGAATATCCAAGTCCATCTTCTCTTTGATATACGGATTGCCCGTTGCGAGCATTTTTATCTCGGCGTAGGACAGCGCCGTTTCATCTATATCTTCTGCGGAACGGACAGGCGATTTGCTCGTCATAATCTGACTTGCGAATTTCTGCTTGCCCTCGACGAGCTGATACAGATATGCGTCAAAGGTTTCTTCCGTAACAAAACGGAACACATCAACCTCGGCATTGGAGTTGCCCTGTCGAATGCTCCTTCCGAGACGCTGCTCCAAGTCTGACGGTCGCCAGGGACAGTCAAGGTCAGAGGAAGCGGCGAGTTTGTCCTGCACATTGGTTCCTGCTCCCATCTTTTGTGTGCTGCCCATCAGGATACGAACGTCACCTCGGCGCACCTTTTTGAACAGCTCTAACTTCTTTGCTTCGGTATCCGCTTCGTGTATGAATTTTATCTCATCAGCCGGCACCCCTTTCTCAATCAGCTTTTTGCGAATGTCATCATAGACGGAAAAATTGCCGTCGTTCTTCGGGGTGGAAAGGTCGCAGAAAAATAACTGCGTCAGTCGCTTTTCCTTTCCTTTTTCCCACGTTTTGAACATCTCATTAACGCAGGCGTTCAGCTTGCTTCCCTCAAAATCAGGCAGCATAGGATTGAGCAAGCGTTGGTCAAGGGCGAGCTTACGCCCGTCGTTTGTAATTTTCAGCATATTGTCTACGCTTGCGTCCACCGCTCCGCTGTGTACCTTTTCGGCTCGTTCTGCAAGCGCCTTCACCATCTCTTTTTGGATTTCAGACGGCTTCACGGAGATGTTGTGAAAGTTTGCTTTAGGCACGGGAAGGTCAAGCATATCTGCGGTTTTAATGTCCGCCACCTCTTTGAACATTGCCATCAGTTCCGGCAGGTTGTAGAACCTTGCGAACCTTGTTTTGGCTCTGTATCCCGTACCTTCGGGGGTCAATTCCACGGCTGTCACGGTCTCTCCAAAGGTGGAAGCCCAAGCGTCGAAGTGTTGTAAATTGTTCCTTTCAAGGGTTGCATACTGCAAGTATCTCTGAATGGTATATAGCTCCACCATAGAGTTGGAGATTGGCGTTCCGGTCGCAAAGACCGTACCACGACCGCCCGTGATTTCGTCAAGGTATCTGCACTTCATAAAGAGGTCGGAACTTTTCTGCGCTTCGGTCTGTGCGATACCGCCTACATTCCTCATCTTCGTATAGAGGTAGAGGTTTTTGTAGTAGTGGCTCTCGTCGATAAAAAGCCTATCGACGCCGAGTTCCTCGAATGTCACCACATCGTCCTTGCGTGTTTGGTCGTTCAGCTTTTCAAGCTTCTGCTTAATGGATTTTCGGGTTTTTTCAAGCTGCTTTATGGAAAAATTCTCTCCACGATTGCGCTTCAAGTCCATTATCCCTGCGGCAACTTCTTCAAGCTGTTGTTCCAAGATTGCCCTCTGCCTTTCGATTGACATCGGGATTTTCTCAAACTGCGAGTGACCGATGATTATGGCGTCGTAGTCGCCGGTTGCGATACGCCCGCAGAACTTCTTGCGGTTTTTGGTTTCAAAGTCCTTTTTCGTAGCCACCAAGATATTGGCGGAAGGATAAAGCTGCAAGTATTCTGCCGCCCATTGCTCGGTCAGGTGGTTGGGAACGACAAAGAGCGACTTGTTGCAAAGTCCAAGCCTTTTCGACTCTTGCGCCGCCGCCACCATTTCATAAGTTTTTCCTGCGCCGACGGCGTGGGCAAGCAGCGTGTTTCCTCCATAGAGAATGTGCGCCACCGCATTTTTCTGATGTTCCCTCAGTTCGATTTCGGGGTTCATACCACTAAAAGTGATATGGCTCCCGTCATACTCACGGGGTCTTATGCTGTTGAACTTTTCGTTATACAGCTTCGTCAGTTTTTCTCGGCGGGTAGGGTCTGCCCATATCCAGTCCTGAAAGCCCTGCTTGATAAGCTCCTGCTTCGACTGAGCGATTGCGGTCTCTTTCTTATTGAGTACCGCTTTCTTTTTGCCCTCGTCATCTTCGATATAGTCAAAGATACGAACGTCTTTCAGGTTCAGGGTTTCCTCGATAATCTTATAGGCGTTGATACGGGAAGTACCGTAGGTGTTGTATGCCTTGACATTGCCTCGGTCGTAGGATTTGCCCTCGACATTCCACTCGCCAGAGTATTGAGAAAAGTGGACTTTAATATTCCACCTTGCCCAGAGGGGTGTATCCAAGAACTCATACATAAACTGCTGTGCTATTTCAGGCGGCAGCCAAGTTGCGCCGAGACGCACGGAAATTTCACTTGCTGTCAGATCTTTCGGCTGCACTTTTTCAAGTGCTTCCACATTGACAGTATAATCTTCGGGGTAGACCTCCGCAGACCTTTTGGCAAGGGCAAGTTTCTCTCTGACATTGCCGGAGAGATACTCGTCCGCCATCAGATATTTCGGCTCTGTGCTGTTTCCGTAGCCATACAAGGGATTTAGGAAGATAACGCCTTTCAGGTCGCTGTAAAGCTCCTGTTCCGTCTTACCGGTGAGTTGCTGCATATACGGCATATCCACGGTCGCTTTTTCGCCCATTGAAACGGCGAGCGCCTCGCTTGCGGTATCCACCTCGGTCACGGGAATATGCGGCTTAATGGTTCGCTTGGTAAACATATCAGCCTTGCGTTCCAATTCGCCGTTTTCATCAAGTACTTCAAGGGCGGCAAGCAGGGCATAGGAACTGTCAGCGTTGAAAGCGGAAGTATTCGCCCTGCTGTTAATCAACCCATATTTCTTCGTAAAGTTGTCGTAAAGCGTGTTCAGTTTCTCTTGCGCCTGTTTAATCTCGCTGTCGGGATAATCCTCGGTCTGCAATTCGATAAGTTCTCTCACGCAGTCACGAATGGCAATCATACCCTTAATGCGGTTTTCCGCAGTCGCAGAGACTTCCACCGGCGTCATTTTTGAGTTTTCACGGAAGTAAATCACATCATCCACGACAGTATAAGAAAAGTTCCTTACAGACGGGTTGGCGGGGATTGAATTGTCCTCGCTTTCCATTTCGTCGTCTACCTCATAATCGGAGATTTCGCCGTGGATATTTGAGACAGCTTCCGCAAGCTGACTTTCAAGGTTGGCGTTCTCATACGGTTCACAGGTGCTTTCCAAACCGAAGCGCCCCGTCACCATTTTCATCTCGCCAAGCACCATTTCGGGGTGCCTGACAAAATATGAGTTCATCTCAATACCGTTTTCATCGGTGTCAAGGTGAACCCAATCCGGCTCAATGTCTATCAGTCGGTCTCTCTTTTGCAGGAACAGAATGTCCGATACGACCTCCGTGCCGGCGTTGCCCTTAAAGGTGTTGTTCGGCAGACGGATTGCGCCTAAAAGGTCGGCTCTCTGTGCGATATACTTGCGAACCGCAGGGTTGGTCTTATCCATTGTGCCTTTGCTCGTCACGAGCGCCATCAAGCCGCCTGGGCGCAGCTTATCAAGGCTTTTCGCAAAGAAGTAATCGTGAATGAGAAAGTTGTGCTTATCGTAGCGCTTGTCGGGCACCTTGAACTGCCCGAAGGGGACATTGCCGATTGCCGCGTCAAAGAAGCTGTCGGGAAGGTTTGTATTTTCAAAGCCCTGCACCGCGATGCTGTTTTTCTGATACAGCTGCTTGGCGATCCGCCCGGAAATGTTGTCCAGCTCCACGCCATAGAACTTCGCGTCATTCATGCTTTCGGGAACAAGTCCCATAAAGTTTCCGATGCCGCAGGAGGGCTCCAGTACATTGCCGGCCTGAAAGTGCATGTTCTCCAAGGCAATGTACACGGCCTTGATCACTACGGGCGGCGTATAGAAGGCCGTCAGCGTGGATTCTCTCGCCGACGCATATTCCTCATCGGAAAGCACATCCTTCAGCTCGGTATAATGGGGATTGTCCTCCTTGAAGAACTCAGAGAGACCGCCCCAACCCACATAGTCGGCAAGTACGCGCTGCTCCGTGGGTGTTGCCAACCGGTTTTCCGCATCCAGCTTGTTCAGGAGCTGAATGGCACGGATATTGTGATAGAACCGTTCCAGCGGCGTGCCCACGCCGATATCATCGCTCTCGATTTGAAAGTTGGTTCGGTACTCGGTGCTGATTTCCGGATGCAGCACATGAGGCACGACCTTGGAAGACCTTTTCACCTGCGGAGGCGGAGCGAGCGCTTCTTCCTGGTCATCCAGCAAGGCTTCCGCTTTGGGGTAGGTCACGACCTCGCCGTCTTTGACGGTGTTGATGGGCAGAGCATCCAATTCTTCGTCCGTTAGGCTCTCAATTTCGGAATCGTCTTCTGCCAAATCTTCCGTTTCTCTGAATACCCGTGTGCCGTCTGCACCAAACTCCGCCTCATAGCGGTCAGTCTCTCGCGCTGCTTCCCGGTCTGCCTCTAAAGATAGAATATCCTCGTGAATCTTCAGGAGGTTTTCCGGCGTGAACTCGATATAATCGCAGTCCATCTCATAGTCATTTTCAGCTTCCATGAAGAACGGAGTATTGATGTCCGCAAGGAACTGATCCGACATTTCTTCAAGGTCATTTCGGAAGTTGGCGGCGTTTTCCGGATGGTTGGCAATGTCATACTGCTCGACAAGCTCTTCAAAAACAGAGAAATCAAGGTCTCCGGAAACATACTGTCCACCTGCATCTGCATCAGGATTGAAGTAAATCCAGTGAACCTTGTTACTACCGGTGTCAAGGGATATTCTCGCCTTCGTATTGTCTGCGACAGGGAGTTCTTCCACGACTTGCAGCAGCCTGTCATTCAGCGGATTTTCTTTGAGCCGATTATCGAACTCTTCACGAGTCAGCTCCTTGTTAAACAGCGGGAACTGCGTATCAAAGAGGACGACCTTCTTCTCGTCAAAAGACAGCAGCTCGTATTCCTGTGTGCCGATATAGACTGCATCGCCGAGATGATAGCGGTATTCCTTCCGGGGCTCCGGGGGAGGGTTCAGCTCATCAAAGGTCGGCTCAAGCGGCTTTGCCACATCGCTGTTCAACGCTTCCAGCATAGCCTCGCATCGTGCGGTCAAGTGGGTGTTGTCCGCAATGATCGTATTCATTGCTTCGCGCATCATGGGGAGGATGAAGTCACCCTCCGCTGTACGGGCGTGCATTTTCTTATCGCCCACGCTGAACGCACTCCAGCAGCTTGACAAATAATACAGATTCAGCGCTTTGTTTTCCTCGCCAAGCTGCGCCACAAAGTCATTGTAATCATAGACAATCGACCGGAACTCCTCAGAGATTTCACCTCGTTTCCTCCGAGCTTCTGCCTGCTCCCGGTAGGCAGGATAGTTGTCCTTTTCTGCTTGGCTCAGATAGCGGTCGGCTCGGATCAGCTCCCCGATCCGCCTCTCGGCCTTATTCCACCGCAAAAGCATTTCTGCGTCGGGCTGGGAGATTCTTCCTCTGCTGATTTTGATGCCTTTAGCGTCGTGGTTCTCGTCGAGATTTCTTCCGGAAACGGCAGGATAGGCTCCGCCGATGCCGTATTCGTTTTTCAAAAAGGCGATATTGTTCTCAGAAGAATCCTGTTTGAGAAACTGCTCATAGATGCGGAATTTGCCCTGATGGATGCCGCTGCCCCGTGTCAGAATGGCGTCGATGTCCTCCTGAGAAATAGAAAAAGCGGAGGATTTTTCTTCCTCCGCTTCTGCGATGATTTCCTGTTGCTGTTCAACTGTGGGGAGCGTTACGCGTAGATCAGGTCGTTCAGAATCACTTCCTCCGCCGAGTGGCGAATGGAGTTCATCATCTGCACCCATCGCATCTGATCCTCCGCCTTCAGCTGCTCCGTCACTCCGTTCAGCGCCTTCATCTGCTCGGTCAGGTCGTCCAGCATCTTCTGCGCCTGCCGGTCCACCTCCTCCAAATGACTGTTCAGTGTTCCGTTCAGCAGCATCCCGGTGTAAATCCCATCCCGGTGTTTGCGGAGGAATGTCCGCCGCAGCATTCCATACTTCCCAAGCTTCGGGCTCTCCGGCACGGTCAGATCGGGAATCAGGTAATCCCCCTGCATCGTATAGGTCAGTTCCATATTCGTTGCTCCTTTCCTTGTTTTCTGTTCGGTTCTTATGATACGCAGAAGAACCGGTCTGCGCAAATGTGCGAATCTTCCGCTTTTCCTCCTTCTCCATCTCCTTGACGGTTTCGCCCATTTCCCGGATGACCATCTCAGAAATATCGCTGACTGCGGCACCGAGCACGGAGATAACCTCCAGGGTGTTGAAGTCAAAGAGGTGGCTGAAATCCTCCCGGTCAAAATACTGCCTCGGCTCATACCCTGCACGGGAGAGCGCCATAAAAGCGACGCTGCTTTTCAGCGTGGTTTTCAGCCACGCTTCAAGGCTTGTGTCGTCCAGCTCCTCCAGAAAGCTGCCGGCTTTGACAGCGTTCAACTCCATGAGATAATCTGAAAGATTATCCTCCACGGCATAACCGGAAATATCTATGAGAAGGTGCGGGAAATCTCGCGGCACCTCCACATCACCGAAGCTGGCCTGAAGGCTTTCCGATACCGCATATTCGTACTCCGGCTTCATCCGCCAAAGGGTGATGTTCCTTCCGGCACGGCTGTTGGTGTCGGAGATATCAAAGACATGTCTCAGCTTGTAGGGAACATCTCTGTCGATCAGCAGCGCGATGCCTTTCGTGCCCTTGTTTACCCATCTGCCGAGTTTATTCCATGTGTCGATTTCCGCACACGCCGTTGCATCCGGCTTCTGCGCATGGATGAGCAGCTGCTCCTTAAAGCTGTACTTGTAGTTGTTTGCCGCCGTAATCAGAAAATCGGTATATCGGTCGGCATTGGAGGCGATATCCCTGGCAGTCTGGGACGCCATCTCCAAAATGATTCTGTATTTGCTCGGCATGGGAACTCCCTCCTTATCTTACTTTGATCGTGACCTCAACGGTCTGCGCATTCTCTCCGAGGATCGATGCAAATAGAAGCCCGGTTCTGGCGTTGGACACCTTCGTCACAAGCTCATTCAGCCGGTAGACGGTGGTATTGATCTCTTTCTGGTTATCTGCGTAATAGTAGCCCGTTTCATCGCTGCAAATAGGAAAGCCATCCTGCCGCAAGGCACTGATCTTGCGGCGAATATTTCGTCCGTCAAGCAGAAACAGCTTTTCAAGCTCCTTGCTGTGGATGGCATTTTCTTTGCCAATATGATTTTTGCGGAGATATTCGCAGATGGCTTTCTTCTTATCCATAGCTTCTCCTTATCTCGCAGGTTCGTGGTCTTTTTGCTTATGAACCGCCGGTGGATTCTTCTCCATGTACTCCTTCACGGTAGTA
>OMGY01002793.1_pt1 | contig 12530 bp, 5 predicted proteins | sample 1674461 | NCBI WGS metagenome assembly OMGY01 (sample SAMN05578579, study PRJEB25193) | human gut metagenome | biome: Human Microbiome; feature: human-associated habitat; material: feces | host: Homo sapiens | place: USA:Birmingham
CAGAAAATAAGTCAAATAAGATTTTAATTCCCGTCGACTTCTCTAATTATTCGATGAAAGCGTGTGAATTTGCATTTAACCTAGCAAAAACAGAAAATGCTGAAGTCATTTTGTTGCACGTCTATTTTACGCCTATATATGCTTCATCATTACCATATGGAGATGTTTTCAATTACCAAATTGGAGATGAAGAATCCGTAAAAACGATTATTCAGAAAGTTCATTCTGACCTCAATGCCTTATCAGAAAAGATAAAAGAAAAAGTCACATCGGGTGATTTTCCCAATATTAAATATAGCTGTATCTTACGTGAAGGTATTCCAGAGGAGGAAATCTTAAGATATGCTAAAGAACAGCGTCCTATGGTCATCATTATGGGTACCCGAGGCAAAAATCAGAAAGACATTGATTTAATTGGCAGTGTAACCGCTGAAGTTATTGACAGGAGTCGCACGGCTGTATTGGCTATTCCGGAAAATACACCATTTAAACAGTTTAGTGAAGCAAAACGGATTGCCTTTATTACCAATTTTGATCAAAGAGATTTAATTGCTTTCGAAGCATTCTTTAATACTTGGAAATCATTCCATTTTTCTGTATCTTTAATACATCTTACTGATTCCAAAGATACCTGGAATGAAATAAAACTAGCAGGCATAAAAGAATATTTTCACAAGCAATATCCAGGGCTTGAAATTCATTATGATGTAGTAATGAACGATAATTTGTTAAAAGGACTTGATCAGTATATCAAAGATAATCATATAGATATAATCACTTTGACTTCTTACAAAAGGAATATATTTGCTCGATTATTTAATCCAAGTATTGCCAGAAAAATGATTTTCCATTCAGATACACCATTGCTTGTTATTAACAGCTGATCAGATCAAGCAAAAAATGGGCATTTATGATTGGTGAATAATCAATATTATGTTTAATTAAAAAGGGGCAATATAATAACATTGCTCTTTTTTAATTTACATCAATTAAAAAATGCATATTCCCTCAAATGTATTTTTTGATTATCTGGATTATAAAAAAAGAAGGTTACTATTTCTAGCAACCTTCCTTCCTTTTTCAAGACTTATAATTTTCCTGAAAACGATTACTTCATAAGCTTATCAATTTCTTCAAATTCAGGTCCCATATTCAAGTTATAGTAAACTCTGTAAAGACCTTGCAACCATAAATCTTGTTGATCGGGTTTTAAAGCTCTGGCTTTTTCATAGAATGGTTTAGCTTCTTCGTAGAATTTCTTAACTACAGCCTGTGCTTCAGCATATTTAGGATCATTGATATCTGTTGTTGCTTTATCAGCATAATCCTGTGCTTTCATCAAATATACCAAACCCACATTTGAGTATGCTTCTGCATATTCCGGATCAGCAGCAATAGCTTTTTTGTAGTATTCGATTGCATTATCATATTCTTTCATATTATGATAAAGATATGCTTTTACATACAAATACAACTTGTTATTCGGATCATTAGCTAACATTCTATCAGCAAACTCCATAGCTTTAGAAGCTTGATTAGAGCTATTATAATAATCAACCAAATTAGCGAAGAAATAATCATTTCCAGGGAACTTAAGGATACCCTCTTCCAAAGACTTAATCCATGCAGCAGTATCACCTTTAGCTTTATAAGCATCAGCCATCAATTGCATTGCAAATTTACCTCCATCTTTATCGGATAAAGCCATAGGAGCATATTTAATGATCGCATCTTTATCGCCTACTCTATCAGCAGCTAATGTTGCATAATAAGCAATTTGCGGAAGAAGAGTATCGTTTTTAGCCAATTCTTTATCAGCTAACATTGGGTAAGAAGCTGATTCAACATATGTTGCAAAGAATTTCAAGGCTTCTTTATTCTTATCCAAGTTAAAATACTGAATACCACCATTAATCAAATTAGGACGTTCAGCCAACATACTGGAAGCATTAGCCTTCCGATATTTGTTTTTAACTTTTCCCTTTTCATTAGGTATTTCCGCTAATTCATCACACTTATTATAGTACTCATACATTTTCAGAATACTATTGTATACTTTCAATGTATCATACGGTTTCTTCAAAAAAGCATTTTTCATTTGCTCCTCGTTGATACGTCTCTGAATAAATCCAGCAACGTCCCATGTGTCAGCAAGATCCTTCGTTTCAGGATTCTTCATAGCTTCTTTAATAAGCTGCTCAGCCTGCTTAAAATTAGGTTTTACGTCATTAGCCATACTCTTTGCTTCTTTCACATTCTTCATCTGAGCGAATGAGAAGCTAACAGCCATCAATAAAACCATAGAAAATAATACTCTTTTCATGATTGTTGTTTGATTAATTATTAATATTATGTCTATTCCTCGATTTCGTTGTTGCTTTCGTTTTCATTTACGTCTGCTGCATCATCAATATCAGGAGCATCAGCATTTGGATCACTCACAATTGTTCCTTCTGCTTCTTCTGCCGGAATTTCATCTTCAAGACTTTCTGTCATAACCTTACATACCGAACCAATCTGGTCGTTACGTTTTTCTAGATTTATCAGACGGACACCTTGAGTAGCACGACCCATAATACGAACATCAGCCACTTTCAAACGAATAGTGATACCAGACTTATTGATAATCATCAAGTCATTTTCATCTGTAACAGACTTGATCGTTACTAATTTACCCGTTTTATCGGTGATATTCATTGTTTTCACACCTTTACCTCCACGATTGGTTTTGCGATAATCTTCAATATCCGAACGTTTGCCATATCCTTGTTCCGATACAACCATAATTGTTTCCGCCTCAGGATCTTTGATGCATATCATACCTACTACTTCGTCTTGACCGTCCTCATCCAATGTCATGCCACGTACACCGGTGGCAGTACGTCCCATAACACGCACAGCACTTTCATGGAAACGAATGGCACGTCCGTTACGGTTGGCAATGATGATTTCATTGTCGCCGTTTGTCATACGCACTTCGATTACACGGTCGTCTTCACGGATAGTGATAGCATTTACACCATTTTGGCGAGGGCGTGAATACTGCTCAAGCAATGTTTTCTTAATGACACCATTTTTGGTACAGAACAATACATAATGGCTGTTGATAAACTCTTGGTCGTTCAGGTTCTTCACGCGCAAATAGGCGTTTACAGCATCGTCAGAGTCGATATTCAACAAATTCTGGATGGCGCGACCTTTCGAATTCTTAGTACCTTCAGGGATTTCGTATACCTTCAGCCAGTAACATTTACCTTTCTGTGTAAAGAACATCATGGTATTATGCATGGTTGCAGGATAAATATGCTCTACAAAGTCTGCATCGCGGGTTTCGGTACCTTTGGAGCCTACCCCACCACGGTTTTGCGCACGGAATTCGCTCAGCGGTGTACGCTTGATGTATCCCATGTGTGAGATGGTGATAATCATTTCATCATCTGCATAGAAGTCTTCCGGATTGAATTCTTCTGATGAGTAGACGATTTCTGAGCGACGTTCGTCACCATACTTCTCTTTTACTTCAATCAGTTCATCTTTAATGACTTTGCGGCAGAGTTCGTCATTGACAAGGATCTCTTCCAAATAAGCAATCTGCTTCTGAATTTCCTCATATTCGGCGTGCAGTTGGTCTTGCATCAGGCCTGTGAGCTGGCGCAAACGCATTTCAACAATAGCACGTGACTGAATTTCACTGAGTTGGAATCGCTCCATCAAACCAGATATCGCATCATTCGGTGTTTTAGCAGCACGGATAATCTTAATTACTTCGTCGATATTATCAGATGCAATGATTAATCCTTCCAGAATATGTGCACGTTCTTTGGCCTTGCGCAAATCGTACTGAGTACGGCGGATGACTACGTCGTGTCTGTGCTCAACGAAGTATTTTATCAAATCTTTTAGATTCAACAGACGTGGACGGCCATGTACCAATGCAACATTGTTCACACCAAAAGATGTCTGCAGCATTGTCATCTTGTAGAGCTTGTTGAGTACAACGCTGGCATTTGCATCACGTTTTACATCAATAACGATACGCATACCTTCACGGTCGGATTCGTCATTAGCATTGGCAATACCTTCAATTTTCTTTTCGTTGGCCAAATCGGCTATATTCTTAATCAATTCAGCTTTGTTGACGCCATAAGGAATTTCTGTCACAACGATTTTATCGTGCGTCGAACCAGTCTCAATTTCGGCTCTAGCACGCATTATGACACGTCCGCGTCCCGTGAGATAGGCTTCGCGAACACCGTTCATACCGTATATATAGCCTCCGGTCGGGAAGTCGGGAGCTTTAACATACGTCATCAACTCTTCTATATCGATGTCATTATTTTCGATGTATGCAATACAAGCGTCAATAACCTCAGATAGATTATGAGTCGGCATATTGGTAGCCATACCTACAGCAATACCAGATGCACCATTTACCAAAAGATTTGGAATACGGGCCGGCATGACGGTAGGCTCTTGCAGAGAGTCATCGAAATTGTTCTGCATGTCAACAGTCTCTTTTTCAAGGTCTGTCATCATGTCTTCACCAATTTTTCGCAAACGACACTCGGTATAACGCATGGCAGCAGCGCTGTCACCGTCTACTGAACCGTAGTTACCTTGTCCGTCTACCAACATGTAACGCATTGCCCAAGGCTGAGCCATACGTACAAGAGCTCCGTAAACGGACGAGTCGCCATGAGGGTGATATTTACCTAATACTTCACCTACAACTCTGGCTGATTTTTTATAAGGTTTGTCGGAGGTATTTCCCAATCCCATCATTCCGAAAAGAATTCTTCGGTGAACGGGTTTAAAACCATCTCTAACATCCGGAAGGGCACGTGAAACAATGACCGACATGGAGTAGTCAATGTACGAAGACTTCATTTCCTCCTCGATGTTAATCTTTATAATTCTGTCTTGTTCAAGCATTTAAAAAGATTATTAATTATACATTTTCGGGTTCGTGAAAAACCACGCTAAAGTACTGCTTTTTTACGATATACAAAAGTTTTCCTCCATAAACTTTGTTGCCTGCGGCATAAATATAGAAGTACTCCCTCCTTTCCTCCCCAAGTTGCCATTAATATATAAGGTATAAAATGGAAAAACAGATTTGAAATTTGTGGCACGGGATTTGTATACTATTAAATCAGTTAAATATGATACGTTGAATTAATAAATGCGTATCTTTGTCGTGGATAACCTTTTTAATTGAGGAGAATTATAAAATATGAACAATCAATTTTCACAAAGAGTTTCAGACATAATTACTTATAGCAAGGAAGAAGCCAATCGATTGAGAAATCGTTATATTGGTCCGGAACACCTTCTGCTCGGCATGTTGCGTGATGGCGGAGGAAAAGCTATTGAAATATTGTTGAAACTTGATATAGATTTAAAACGAGTAAAAAGTCGCCTGGAGGGTTTCCTGAAAGATGCCGAGGACGATACTCTCTTGCCGGACGCTGAAGTGCCCTTGTCCCCGATGACGGCTAAGATATTGAAGATGTGTATGCTTGAAGCGCGTTTGCTGAAAAGTGCAACTGCCGATACGGAACATGTATTGCTGGCTATCTTGAAAGACGGAGACAATCTTGCTGCAACTGTTTTGGAAGAACACCGGGTGGATTATCAGGCTGTATTTGAACAGCTTTCGATGAAATCGACCAATCCGAATGCGGGAATGGGATTCGCTGAGGATGATGAAGAGGATGAAGAAGACATGAGTATGTCTCGCTCCTCCCGTACTGGAGGGGCTGGTTCGGCTTCGGCTGCACAGACTGCATCTAGAAAGCCGTCCAATGATACCCCCGTGCTGGACAATTTCGGCGTAGACATGACCCGGGCTGCCGAAGAAGGCAAGCTGGACCCGGTTGTGGGTCGCGAACGCGAGATTGAACGTCTGGCGCAAATCTTGAGCCGCCGCAAGAAGAACAATCCGGTGCTTATCGGTGAACCAGGAGTCGGAAAATCTGCCATTGTAGAGGGTTTGGCATTGCGTATTGTGCAAAAGAAAGTTTCGCGCATTTTGTTTGAAAAGCGCGTGGTGATGCTTGATATGGCCTCTGTGGTGGCGGGAACAAAATATCGTGGTCAGTTTGAGGAACGTATCCGCTCTATTATCAACGAGTTGCAGAAAAATCCGAATGTCATCCTTTTCATCGATGAAATCCATACGATTGTAGGTGCCGGTGCTGCTGCCGGTTCCATGGATGCTGCCAATATGCTGAAACCGGCTTTAGCGCGTGGTGAAATCCAGTGTATTGGAGCTACCACTCTCGATGAATACAGAAAGAATATTGAGAAAGACGGTGCTTTGGAACGTCGTTTCCAAAAGGTGATTGTAGAGCCTACCACAGCTGAAGAAACGCTTCAGATATTGAAGAATATCAAGGAGAAGTATGAAGACCATCATAACGTGAGCTACACGGATGAAGCCTTGGAAGCATGTGTCAAGTTGTCAGCACGCTATATAACCGACCGCAACTTCCCGGATAAAGCTATTGATGCTTTGGACGAGGCGGGGTCGCGTGTGCATTTGACGAATATTAATGTTCCGAAAGAAATTGAGGAGCAGGAAAAGCTGATTGAAGAGGCACGTAGCCTGAAGGCTGAAGCTGTAAAGTCACAGAATTTTGAGCTGGCTGCCAGCTACCGCGACCGTGAGAAGGAACTTTCTGTCCGCTTGGAGGAGATGAAGGTCGCGTGGGAAGCCCGTTTGAAGGATGACCGCCAAACGGTAGGCGAAGAGGAAATAGCCAATGTTATTTCGATGATGTCCGGTGTACCCGTACAGCGCATGGCGCAGGCAGAAGGACTTAAACTGGCCGGAATGAAGGAAGAACTACAGGCGAAGGTGATAGCTCAAGATGCTGCGATAGAGAAACTTACCAAAGCAATCTTGCGTAGCCGTGTAGGGTTGAAAGACCCGAACCATCCCATCGGAACCTTTATGTTCCTTGGCCCTACTGGTGTGGGTAAGACGCATTTGGCAAAGCAATTGGCAAAATATATGTTTGGCTCTGCCGATGCCTTGATACGTATCGATATGAGCGAGTATATGGAGAAATACACCGTATCTCGTATGATTGGTGCCGCTCCGGGATATGTGGGCTATGAGGAAGGCGGCCAGTTGACCGAAAAGGTTCGTCGCAAGCCGTATTCCATTGTCTTGCTGGATGAGATTGAGAAAGCTCATCCGGATGTGTTCAACATCTTGCTTCAGGTACTGGATGAAGGTCGTTTGACTGACAATTATGGCAGAACCATTGATTTCAAGAATACGGTTATCATTATGACCTCCAATATCGGTACGCGACAGTTGAAGGAATTTGGCCGTGGCGTAGGTTTTACGGCGCAAAACCGCACGGATGACAATGAACATTCACGCAGCGTGATACAAAAGGCTCTGAACAAGACCTTTGCTCCTGAATTTTTGAATCGTTTGGATGAAATCATTACTTTCGACCAGCTCTCCTTGGAGGCCATCACAAAGATTGTGGACATTGAGCTGAAAGGCTTGTACGAACGGGTTGAAGCAATTGGTTACAAGCTGGTTGTGGAGGATGATGCAAAGACATTCCTTGCTTCGAAAGGGTACGATGTACAGTTTGGTGCGCGTCCATTGAAGCGTGCTATTCAGAACCACTTGGAGGATGGACTTTCCGAGCTGATAGTGGCGGCGGAGTTACAGCCGGGTGATACGGTAAACGTATCAGTAGACAAAGAAAAAGACGAGTTGAGCATCAAGAAGGCATAAGCTGTTCTTTATAAAAACCGTCAAAATGTCAGTCCTTATGGGCTGGCATTTTTTTTGTGCTATATCTGCCGGAATAATTAAAAATATAAATCTAAAAAATATAAATGTAGTATGCAAAAAGGTAATATTGGGGTAACTACTGAGAATATCTTCCCCGTCATTAAAAAGTTCTTGTATAGTGATCATGAAATTTTTCTCCGTGAGTTGGTTTCTAACGCGGTTGATGCTACACAGAAGCTGAAAACACTCTCCTCTATCGGTGAGTTCAAGGGTGAAGTTGGCGATTTAACCGTACGTGTTTCGCTGGGAAAAGATACCATTACAGTGTCCGACCATGGTATAGGTCTTACGGCTGAAGAAATAGACAAGTATATTAACCAGATAGCTTTCTCTGGCGCCAATGACTTCCTTGAGAAATATAAAAACGATGCCAACGCCATCATCGGCCATTTCGGATTGGGTTTCTATTCGGCTTTTATGGTTGCCAAGAAAGTCGAAATCATCACTAAATCCTATCGGGAAGGCGCCCAGGCTGTAAAGTGGACATGCGATGGCAGTCCGGAGTTTACGATTGAAGACACTGATAAGGCAGAACGTGGTACGGATATCGTTCTTTACATAGACGATGACTGCAAGGAATTCCTTGAAGAAGCACGCATCTCCTCTTTGTTGAAGAAGTATTGCAGTTTCCTCCCTATTCCGGTTGCATTCGGCAAGAAGAAAGAATGGAAAGACGGCAAGCAGGTTGAAACTGCCGAGGATAATATCATCAATGATTCCAATCCGTTGTGGACGCTGAAACCCAGCGAATTGAAAGATGAAGATTATAAGAAGTTCTACCGTGACCTTTATCCTATGTCCGACGAACCTTTATTCTGGATTCATCTGAATGTGGATTATCCGTTCCACCTTACCGGTATTCTGTACTTCCCTAAAGTGAAGAGCAACATTGAGTTGAACAAGAATAAGATTCAGCTCTACTGCAACCAGGTATATGTAACGGATTCGGTGGAAGGTATTGTTCCTGATTTCTTGACCCTGCTGCATGGTGTGCTCGATTCACCGGACATTCCATTGAACGTTTCCCGTTCTTATCTGCAGAGCGATGCCAACGTGAAGAAGATTTCTACATATATCACGAAGAAGGTGTCAGACCGTTTGCAGTCTATCTTCAAGAATGACCGTAAACAGTTTGAGGAAAAGTGGAATGACTTGAAAATCTTCATCAACTACGGAATGCTTACGCAGGAAGATTTCTATGATAGAGCCAAGGATTTTGCCCTTTTCACCGATACAGACAGCAAATATTATACTTTCGAAGAGTATAAGACGTTGATTAAAGATAACCAGACGGATAAGGATGGAAATCTGATTTATCTGTATGCCAACAATAAAGATGAACAATACAGCTATATAGAGGCCGCTACGAATAAAGGATACAATGTGCTGTTGATGGATGGACAGCTGGACATTGCGGTGGTGAGCATGTTGGAACAGAAGTTCGAAAAGGTTCGCTTCACTCGTGTAGACAGCGATATTATTGATAATCTGATTGTCAAGGAAGACAAGAAGAATGAAGCGTTGGAAGCCGGCAAGCAGGAAGTTCTTTCTTCCATCTTCAAGAGCCAGTTGCCCAAGATGGATAAGACGGAGTTTAACATCACGGCGCAGGCTTTGGGCGAAAACGCCACTCCTATCATGATAACTCAGAGCGAGTACATGCGCCGTATGAAGGAAATGGCCAATATTCAGGCTGGAATGAGCTTCTATGGCGAAATGCCGGATATGTTTAACCTAGTATTGAATTCAGACCATAAGCTGGTGAAGGAAGTGCTGGCAGATGAGGACAAGGAATGTGCTGCTGCCGTTGCTCCAGTTCAGGCAGAGATGGATGAAGTGAACAAGCAACGTAATGAGTTGAAAAAGAAGCAGGAAGGAAAGAAAGATGAGGATATACCGACTGCCGAAAAAGATAAGGTAAGTGAGCTGGATAAGAAGTGGAATGAACTGAAAACGCAGAAAGAAGGTGTCTTTGCCGATTATGCAGCCAAGAATAAGGTTGTCCGTCAGCTGATAGATTTGGCACTGTTGCAGAATGGTATGTTGAAAGGTGAAGCTTTGAACAACTTTGTCAAGAGAAGCATTGACCTGATAAAATAAGTCCCTTTAAATTTGCATTTAATATATGCAAGGGTATTGTGATTCTTCAGAGTCGCAATACCCTTTTTTATTCATTTTCACCAATTATAAAGTGATTTTCTCCGTTGAATACGGCATTTTTAGAAACTATTGTTTATATTTGGGGCAATGAACATTTATCTTACTCGGAATCGCATAGTTATGAAAAGAGTTTTATTGTTTTTGTCGTTTCTTCTATGTACCTTTATTTTACAAGCTCAGAAAGTGGGGCTTGTATTGAGTGGCGGTGGAGCAAAAGGCATGACTCATATTGGCATTATCCGGGCTTTGGAAGAGAATAATATACCCATTGATTATATAACCGGAACCTCTATGGGAGCTATCATCGGTTCGCTGTATGCTATGGGGTATTCTCCGGACGATATGGAGGCGCTGTTGCGCTCTCCCGACTTTAAGCGTTGGTATTCGGGTAAAGTGGAGCCCAAATACGAGTATTATTTTAAAAAGAATCGTCCTTCACCGGAATTTTTCAATATCCGTTTCGCTTTTAGGGACTCGCTGCATATAAAGCCCCAGATACTTCCTACAAGCATGGTCAACCCTATACAGATGAATTTGGTATTTGTGGAATTGTTTGCACGCGCTACAGCTGCATGTGGCGGTAATTTCAACAATCTGTTTGTCCCTTTTCGCTGTATAGCATCCGATGTGTACAATAAAAAGCCATTGGTATTGGGTAAAGGGGATTTGGGAGATGCGGTACGTGCTTCCATGAGCTTTCCATTTGTCTTTAAACCGATAGAAATAGACAGTACACTTGCTTATGATGGCGGTATTTATAATAATTTCCCTACGGATGTGATGCGGGAAGATTTTCATCCGGATGTCATTATTGGCAGTGTGGTGGCGGCAAATCCCGGTAAGCCGAAGGAGAATGACCTGATGAGCCAATTGGAGAATATGATTATGCAGAAGACCGATTATTCCATTCCGGACTCATTGGGTATAGTCATGACCTTCAAGTACGATGATGTCAACCTGCTGGATTTTGACCGTCTGCAGGAATTGCACGATATAGGCTACAACCGTACTCTTAATATGATGGATTCCATCAAAAGCCGTGTTCACCGTAGGGTGAATGCTGATAATGTGCGTTTGAGGCGCCTTGTCTTCCGGAGTAACCTACCTCAATTCCGTTTCCGGGATATTATTATTGAAGGGGCGAATGCCCAACAGCAAGCCTACATCAAAAAAGAATTCCATGATGAGGAGCATGAAGTCTTTACTTATGAAGACTTGAAGCGCGGGTATTTCCGTTTGCTGGCAGATAATATGATTTCGGAAATAGTTCCTCACGCAGTGTATGATTCGGAAGCCGATTTATATCAGCTGCATTTGAAGGTGAAGATGGAGGATAATTTTTCCGTGCGTCTGGGGGGCAGTGTCTCTACCACGAGCTCAAACCAAATCTATTTGGGAGTAGGATATCAGAACTTGAATTATTATTCCAAGGAAATAACTTTTGACGGTCAGTTGGGTAAGATTTATAATAATGCACAGTTGATGGGTAAGATTGATTTGCCTACCCGCATACCTACATCCTTTCGTTTTATTGCTTCAATCAGTACCTTCGATTACTACAAGAAGGATAAGTTGTTTTCCAAGAATGACAAGCCTTCATTCAATTCAAAAGATGAGCGCTTTGTGAAGTTGATGGTTGCCTTGCCGTTTCTGGCCAATAAGCGTGCGGAGTTCAGTCTGGGGTATGGCCAACTGGAAGATAACTATTTTCAATCCAGCGTAATAGATTTCGATAAGGACCGTTCGGACAGAAGTACATACAAACTTTTGGGAGGTTCCATCGGTTTCTATGGGAGTACCCTAAATACGCGGCAATACGCGACAAAAGGTTATCTGGAGAAACTGATAGCCCAGGTATTTACCGGGAGGGAAAGATTTGAACCGGGGAATCCGCAAGAAGGGTACAGTCCTTCTCCGCAAGAACGGCAATCATGGTTGCAAATTTCTTATATGAAGGAGGCATATCACACAATGGGACCGAAGTTCACCTTGGGATGGATGGCAGAAGCACTGTATTCGTCGAAAAATTTTTCTGAGAATTATACGGCAACTATGATGCAGGCAGGAGAATTTGCACCGACTCCACATAGTAAACTGATGTACAATGAAGCTTTTCGTGCCAACCAATATGTGGCTGCCGGCATCAAACCGATATATGTTTTGAATGATATGTTCCAGTTTCGGACAGAATTTTATGGCTTTACGCCGATTTTTCCGATAAAAAAGAATGCATTGAATAAAGCGTATTATGGAAAAGCATTCTCCCGCTTTGAGTATATGGGAGAAGTTTCTGTTATTTGTCATTTGCCCTTCGGAGCCATCTCTGCTTATGTAAATCATTATAGCTCACCGAGAAGGGAGTGGAATGTGGGGATGACAATCGGCTGGCAGTTGTTTAATTATCGCTTTGTCGAATAAATTTCTTCAAAAAAAGTTTGTATATTGTTTGCTAATTCGGAAAAAGTACGTATCTTTGCACCCGTTAAACAAAGAGGCCGCGTAGCTCAACTGAATAGAGTAGCTGACTACGGATCAGCCGGTTACAGGT
>OMGY01002802.1_pt1 | contig 12496 bp, 8 predicted proteins | sample 1674461 | NCBI WGS metagenome assembly OMGY01 (sample SAMN05578579, study PRJEB25193) | human gut metagenome | biome: Human Microbiome; feature: human-associated habitat; material: feces | host: Homo sapiens | place: USA:Birmingham
CTCTTCGGCAGCACCAAAGCTTCGCCGGTCGACGATCTCATACAGAACAACAAGTCCGCTTGGAGCGGCCATTGCGAAGAGGCAAGTGACGGTCAACCGAATCAGGTCTATCTTCTGAAGCAAAAGGACGGCTCGGTCTACCTCGGCCTTGCCGGCGATTACGAAGAAGACGGCAGCGAACTCTTTTGTTCGGTTTTCCGCTTGAACGAACAGGTCAATCCGATCTACGCCTCGATGGACGACTATGCCGCCGCGTGCGTGGAAGACCTCAAAAAAGGCACGATGACCTATTCCGTGTCGGAAAACAACGACTATGCGTCCCGCTCGATCGAAGACACGGTCGCCGACGTGCGCGTGACGCAGCTGGAGCAGGCAGATTCGCTCGGCAACCTCTCCCCCGACGGCACGGTGCTGGAGCTGTGGTACTTCCAGTATGAGATGAAGCCCACGAACGAGGCGGGCATGCAGATCGACGTCATCGGCGGGCAGGAGCTGACGGATGACGGATATCTCAACGAGAACTGGACGCACTATCTCACCGTCCTGCACTACACCAGCGGCGAGCAGACCGGCTATCAGGTCATCGGCACCTATACCGGCAACGACGGGCTGTGGTACAACGGATGCAGCTACAGCGGAGAGGAAAAGTATTACCTGCACGACTTCTATGTCGACTACGCGGGGCTTGATCTGCCGAAGATGTTCATTCCCGACCTGCTGAACGACACGGCGGCGGACGGCTACGGCCGCGCCAACCAGTGCGAGGCGCGGCTCATTTCGGGCGACGGCAGCTACTACTTCTATGCGCCGATCACCGCCTGGGCGTGCAATCCGGGGACGGAGTTCTGGTACTCCCGCTACGACACCGGCTCCTACTTCAACGCAAAGAAGCTCGAGCAGAGCCTTGACGAAGCGAAGGCGGAATGGGAAAGCACCGGCGCAAAGGCCGAGAAGACCGACGCGGGCTGGCGCTTTGTGACGCACGAGGGCATGAGCAACACAATTGTCACGCTCTTTGATGCGCCGGACGGCACCTGCTACGAGGTCACAACGCACTGGACGTTCGACGGCAGCACGGAAGAGAATCAGTGGGGCTGGAACCGCGACCGCGCCGTTGAGGGCGAGGCCGAGGTACTCCGGGCGATGGTCAGAAGCTTCACGGTGAACTGGGACGCCGACGCGGCGGCTGATCCCGCGCTGGACGATTCCGATTTTCAGGCTGATCTTCAGCTCGCGTCGAACGGCGGCGCAGCGTGGATGTTTCTCTACCGGGACAATGCGGCGATCACCGACCGCGATATGCTGAACGTCACGCCAACGGTCAGGCTTGACGAGTGCAGCTATGCGCTATTGCATGATAAGTTCACCCCTGCTGACGGAGCACGGTCGCTCACGCTCTGGCTCAGCAACAACGATTCCTCGCACCTTGCGTTCTTCGAGGGCACGGACATCATGCTCTACCAGCGAGACGACGCATACTACTATAAGGTCAGCGATTACGGCGACTATGCAACGCTCTACGACGCGATGCTCGCATGGTTCAACAGCGCCCAGTCTGGCACTGAGCCATCCGACGCATCCTCGACCACCACGACGAATGCCGTCAGCCGCGACTCGCTCATCAAGGCCGCCGACAGCTACGTCGATCTGGGCGGCTACCTCTGGTACACTGCGGGCGGCAAGCTCTGCCGCTGGCGCGAAGGCAGCGCAGTTGAGACCATCTGCACCCTGCCGATCGACTCTCTGACCGACTCACCCGTGCGCGCGACACTTTCGATCAGAGGCAGCAGAGTGGCGCTTAACTATCATATCGGCGGCGCGACGATGGGAACGTATGTTACGGAGCTCTACAATCCTGACGGCGAGCAGTACGTAAAGATCGACGGCTACGAGTCCATTGCTTTTGATAACCACGGCAATATCGTCAAGACGCTACAGTTCCCGCCCGCGCAGAACAATCTGTCCATTTCCTATGACAGCGGCAAGACTTGGACGAGTATCGGTGATGCGGACTACTTCTACGGCAGCGTCACGGAGGATGGCAGCAGCATCAGCTACTTCCCCGGTGCCCTTGAGATCCGCGACGGCTATGTCTACACCACCGCCGTCTACGATATCGACCATCAAAAGACGAGCGACCCGCTCGTGACGCACTCTGTGCGCGTGAATCTGAAGACCGGCGCGCAGGAAATTCTGGACTGAAGCGGTCAAATTTCAAAAAGGCGGCCCGAAGGCCGCCTTTTTCCCTGTCTTTTACTCCGCCTTTCTCTCCGCTTTTTTTCCGCTTTTTAGATTTTGGGGAAAATATACTTACTCTCCGTCTGTATCCAAAAGACTTCCGAGCTGCAGATCAGTAAATGGTGGCATCTTTTTGGTCAGCAATAGCAGTAGACCTCCTTCCGGCATCATTTCCTCCAAAGATCTGAAACTGGAAAGAGCTGCCAGTTCAGTACCCAAATCCTCAACTGCTTTTCGATTTAAGCAGATAACCGTACCTACCCTCAAAAGCCCACTCTTGATCGCCAGCTCTCGAATACCCCCATCTATTTGCTTGGTTGCATCAACCGTATACGTCATCACAAAACCGTATTTTCGCGAAAGCGCCAGCATCGGTTCCATCCAATCTGCAGAAAGAATGGTAGGCAGCAGATCAATGTATTCTATTACTGGCAAAGGATACGTAGCATATGAAATCTTGCGATCAAGCATTGTTCGTTTGACCATCTGCTGAAATACGTATCCGGTTACAGATGCAATCCCCTTTCCGTACTTCAAGCCAGTATTAACAACAATTACATCTCCCGTCTGGAAGGATTCTGCCAGATTGATCCATTTCTTGCCTGCTGTTAAACAACCCCAATGCGGTTCTGCCAAAAGCATATTGACCTCATTTCGGATCTGATAAGTGTATTTTTTCAGCCAAGCCCCGTTGTCTTTTAAAATGTGCTCTTTTGCGTAATGGAAGATTTCCTCCCAAGTTGGAACCTTCTCTTCTTTTCTCAACTTACTATCCTCGCCAAGAAGGGCTTCCAATTCCACAATCATCTTGTGCAGGACATCCATATCATCCCAAGCAGTGATTACATCTGCCCATGTAGGCTGACACTTCTTGATCTGAAGATCATATATAACTGCGATGGAGATGATGATGCGAATTGCTGTATTGTCGGTGACGGTAAAGAACGCATTTTTATCTGCATCTGCCTTACGTTTTGGCTTCGAACCAATCATATCGAGCGTTGTCGTGATTGTTTCCGAAATGTCGTAAATATAGGCAGCTACATCCTCTGGTGACATGTTCTTCTTTGTAAAAACAAATGGATTTAAGTTGGCCACATATTGACTGAACTCTGTATAACGCTTTGAATCATACTTCAAATTGGAATCGATATACTTTGGATGGATACCTCTCTCGAGAGCCAGACGAGCAACCTCGTCACACAGAGCTTCGTCTGGAGAGACAACAACTAAGCAGCAAGATTTATACTTATCACGAATCTCCTGATACTCTTTGTCGCATCCGGGACGTGGCACAATGTACTGATCTTTAAATGGAACTGCTTCGCCCTCAGCTCCTGCATTCTTCGGAATCTTAATGTCTGCTCTTCCCTTTTTGACCAGATCGCGCAGTGCCTTCTCTCTTGCCGCGTCATTGTAAACCTTCTGATCTAGGTCTGATTCAATCGCAGACAACAATAATTTCTTCTTCTTTGCTTCCGCTTTTCCTAGTATGGTACATTGTGTTCTTCTGCTTTTTTCCTGCACAATGATAGGGTTTTGAGTTTTGACATCTCGTGCAATCGGTAAATCGTAAAGATACTTTGCATTTTTCCTCATTTCAAACAACATAAATTATTCCTCGCTTTCTTCAAAAAAATATATAATGTCTCTCACAGGCAGAGGCATTACTAACAACTGGGATTTGACATCCCTACATCGACAATGCTTGCATGATTTGATCGGCCACCGCTTTTGCTAATAGCGGTGGAACTGCATTTCCCACTTGAGTATACTGTGGTACCTCCGTTCTTTGCATTCCCCCTGTTGTTCTCTTTCCTAAAAACTCACAGGAATCATCAAAGGACTGACATCTTGCCATTTCTCGAACGCTGATCGTTCTTGCCTCCCACGGATTGATGTAATCATCTGGCACATTTCCCGCCTTGAATCGTTTGATTACCTCAGCAAGATGTACTCCTAGCCTATCACTACACAATTCGATCAAAGTCTTCTTTCCAGTAAGATCAATTCCTTGCTGTTTGATACGGCTTCTCAGCATACTGCTTGTCTCCCCTTGCTTAAACAACTCAAATCGCTCCAAACGACATCTGCTGCACTAGATAATTCAAGATTTCGAAGCTCGTTTTTGTCGCAGGAAATTGGTTGTCCGGTATTAAACGAGGGTGTCCTACCATTCCTACTTTGTATTTGGTAACAGGAAGGATGTGGGCTAACGATAGAGCGCAACCTGCTATCGGTAATCAAATCTCCCATTGCATCTGCTAATGTTAGGTATTATGGTCGGCTCTGGATAAGTTGGCGCAACAACATCTCTTCTATACCCGATAAAAATCACACTCTTTCTTTTCTGTAGAACTCCGTAGTCTGCAACATTTAAAACTCGCGGTTCTAACGTATGGTAGCCAATCCTCTCTAGCTCAAAACGTAGAATATCTGGAGTAACAGAACCATCGGAATAGACTGGTCCTTTCTCCACCAAGTTTCCATTTGCATTGTACAAATCTAATCCCCGATACCCAACAAACATCATGTTCATGAAGCCCTCTACGTTTTCGAGAACGATATATTTGGGCCTGATATCGTTGACGAGTCGAACTTATTCGCCAAAAAGTAGATTCCTCGGATCATCAGCTAACCTTTTTCCGGCTCTTGAAAAGCCTTGACAGCTTGGTCCGCCCATTACCAAATCAATCTCAGGAATCGTTTGATTGCGAAAGATTTCCAACTGACCAATCTTCTGTCGAATCAACTCTCCATTCAAATCTCTGACATCCGCTCTTTCGAACAGGTGCTTTTGCCTTGAATCAATCCTAGTTGCTCATGGCGATGCATATAGGTCTTCTGCGCCATTTCGCTTATGTCAGAGCTGAACAGGATCTGGAAACCTGCTTAAATCAACCCCTCAGAGCATCCTCCAGCTCCGCAGAACAGATCAATCGCGTATGCCACTGTGACAACCTCCTTTGTATTCTTATTGTTCTTATCAAAAAATCTGCTACTCGTCAGCTGCTCCGAGTTTACAATCGGGACAGCTGACCAAAACAGGTTTTCTAAGGTTAAGATTGTTTGTTACGCCGTAGGCTCTTTTGCTGCCTCGACTGTTTTTTCTGTATCTTTCTGAACGTCCTTGTTTTCCTCTGAGTCCTCCTGATTGTCCTCATAGTTGTAAGGTGGCACAAATATGTAATGGAGTCTTGTGTCCTTTCCTGGCTTTCCAAGAATGGTAACATTCGGATTGTTAAACACACTATCTTCCCAATTTTGCTGATTGGTTGTCTTTTCTTGTTCTTCCTGCGAATCTTTGACTTCCGCGTAGGAATCGCTCTTTTTCTTCGCCAGTTTCTTTTGAGCTAGGTATAAGACAACTCCACCTGTTGCCCCAATCGTGATCGCTAAAAACACTCTTATTGGTAGTTTCGTCATGGAAACCTCCTTCTTTTGTAGTCAGACTCGGTAATATTACTTTTGGATTCCTTCCACTGTCATGCCTTCAACCTGTATGCAGTTTCCTTCCTCAACTTTCACACTATTTAATTCAGTCGAGTATAGGGACGAAACCGCCTTAACACCCTGCTTAAGCAAATCCTCTTTTGATTCTTCGTCGAGCATCGGATAAGCAAGCACATAGTCATTTTCAAGGTAGGTTGCATAGGAATCATACTGATAAAAACAGCCTAGTCCCGTTCCCGACACGGTAAACGAATACTCTCCTACTGGAATATCGTCGCCTCCGATATAGGTGCCGGGTTCCAAAATCAACTTATCGTCTTGATCTGAAAGCAACTGTTCCAATTTGGAAATCCGATCTTCCAACGCTTCTACCTTTTCCTCTAAAGTCGAAATTCTTTCTTCGTCTCCCAATAAAAGTAACAGTTGTTTTGCCTCTTCCATGCGAATTCTATTCAAATATGTAGAAAATTTTTCTCCTGTTTCCCTGTAAAATTCGCGACTAACATAATCCGTATTCATATACAAATAGTTTTCCGCAATCCGTTTCAAAGAAAGATTCCCGTCACTCATATGTTCTCTGGCATAACTTTTAGTTTTTAAGATAAAATTCCGATAAACCGTCCGGCTTGCCTGCTTTAAATATAAATTAGAAATACAATCCGTCAAAAACACACCTATTTCCTCTTCATCCTGCATACGTGCAAGTTTTTCCCAGAATGCTGGAAATCCATCTGGCGATTCTTGTTCATATTTTTCCTGCATATACGTCAACATACGAAATGCAAACGCTTTTACCAAATCAGTATTTTCAAGTTTCCTAATATTCTCTCGCAGTTCTTCCAACCCTTCTTGTGGATGCTCAATACAGCGAGTCAACAATTCCTTAGGCTCCGCAAATACACCGGCATAATGCTTAAGTTGAATACAAGTTCCGTCCAATTCCACCAGATAAAGACTACTGTAACGTCTAATCTTCGGCACAAGTTCTCTCGCTGCTTCCTGAAAATTTGGAAACAGATGTGTCTCGCAAAGCGTTGTAACACTTTGTCCATCACAGACAATTTCTTCAATTGCCGAAATATCACTTTTCGTCAGTCGTTCCTTGCCACTATTTAGAAAAATCAATGTGTTTTTCACGTACAGCATCAATTGTCCTGCCTTTTGTATAACATTCTGTGGCAATTTCCTAACGAAATGACGAATCCACACCTCTTCCAGATAATAAACATACAAAATCTGTACATCCTCTCCTAACTGTCCAGATATCGTAATCCAGTTTTCACTTTGGTCTTTTTTCATACCACGATCTTCCCGTCCAATCATCTCCAACAGTCCCTCTTTCATAGCAAGCACGCACATTTTGCTACCTAAAATACGATTTTTATCTAATGCTGCTTCTAACTGCCTCTGATGTTTCTGTTCCTGAATTGCCTCTCTTAGCACTTCTTCCATTTTTTCACAACTACATGGCTTAATCAGATAATGGCGGACACCATACTGCATTGCTGTTCTCGCATATTCAAATTCCTGATAACCAGACAAAATAATAAAAACTGTCTGTGGACTAATCTCTTTTGTCTTCTCAATCAACTCTAAACCAGACAATCCTGGCATACGAATATCTGTCATAACTAAATCTGGATTTTCATCCAAAATAGCATGCCAAGCTTCCATACCATCCTTGCATGAACCCACTAATTTAAGTCCTATCTCTTTCCAATTAATTGATGTACAAATTGACTGCAATACAAACGCTTCATCATCAGCTACTACTATTTTCAGCATTGTTTTTCCTCCTTCAGGCAAAAGAACAGTTATCAACTGTCTGTAGTTTACCCCAAATTAAAATTCCATTCTGGCTTGTTCAATGCGCCTTTTTCTTATTTCTGTCGAAATGGAAGTTTAAGAAGAACTCTCACCAAGTCTGGACTACTCTCAACTGAAATCCCATACTCTGATCCAAACAAAAGTTTTGTTCTCTTATCAATGTTAATCAATCCTATTCCATGCCCCTGAGGTTTCTTTTCTCCTTGATAAAGCATCTTCATCAGATCCTCTGGTGCCTCACTTCCATCATTTTCAACTGAAATAATCAATATTCCATTTTCTATTTTTGCACTCAATATTACTGTGCAAAAATCAAGCGCCTGTTCCACCCCATATTTAACTGCATTTTCTAACAGCGGTTGAATACAAAGATATGGAACCTGTGCATTTAACAATGTCGGATCTAACCTTTCCTGATAAATCAATTTCTCGCAAAATCGCATTTTCTGAATTTTCATATAATACTGGCACAATTCCAATTCCTGCTTCAAAGAATTAACATCTTTATGACAGCTCAATGAAGACTGCAGGAGCTTTGCCAATGACTCTGTAATTGTGCAAATTTCCTTTTCTCCATTTATCTTTGCCTTCCAGTATACTAAGTCTAATGTATTATACAGAAAATGTGGATTCATCTGCTGTTCAAGAGAACGGATCTGTGCTTCTCTTAACAGTTGCTGTTTTTTTTCATTTTCTTCTGTCAATCTTCTCAGATCCAATAGCATTTGATCAAAGCAACAATTCAAGAATCCAATTTCATCGCCTCTATCTTGATAATTACAATCAGTTGCCATCGGTTCCAAATTACCACTGCTTACTCGCTTCATCTTCATCTGAAGTATCGAAAAATGCTTACACATTCCAGCCGAAAACCATCCCGCTGCAACAAGCATGGCCACAGTTATCACAAGCAAACAAAAAAATACAGTCAGAATACAGTTTTGGATTGAACTAAAAATCGAATTATATGGAATAAACAAATAATATCTCCATCGTGGCTTCTCAACCATGTGTACAACAGAAAACAAATTTTTCTTCCCATCTCGAATAATTTTGTATCCATCCTCAGGAAGCTGCTGAATCATTGTTATTGTATTCTCTTGTATTTGCGTTGGATCAGGATACAATATTGTAGATGTTTTCTGATCCAAAATAATCAACGGAATCTCGCTTGTCAAGTAACTATAATTTTCCATCAACTGATTTGCGATACGCTTCATATCAACTCGAAAAATCTGGTATCCCAATGTTTTCAGACTCAAATTGTGAATTTCACGATACGACCTAACCATAAGAATTGTTGACGGATCTTCTTGGCTAACCGCCCAGAACGCTTTCCCGTTTTCCTCATTTGCCTGCTGCTTTAACTGTTCCAAATATGCTTCTGACTCTTGTACGGAAGAACTTCCTCTGCACACTGAAAATTCCGGTGTTATCAAAGTAACTGATCTTATATATTTATTCCCAACTGCATAATTATATACGCTACTTTCGATCTGGTTACGCAGCTTACGTTTCTGCCAGCCATCCGCTGCACTCTGATAAGCAGACAAATTTGACTGCAATGACGCATCTGCTACCATGTAATAAGAATCTGCTTCAATACCATCAAGATACAGCTTCATCTCGTTAGAAATTAGAAACAATGAATCAGTTGTTTCTTGATATAACATTTCTGCATAGCGTTTATTCATCCACAAAAAAATCCCAGCTATCACAACCGTCATCGTAAATATAACAGTGGCATACATTAACAGCATTTTTTTCCGAATTCCCATCCTGCTAACACGCACTTCTGGCAAAATTCCTTTCATTCCACTACTCCTTTATTTTCTTGTTTATCTTATTATATAGTCCCTTTTTTTAAATCGCAAGCGTTGCAAGATTTATGTCGGTTTTTGAATACATCAAGTCGGTTTACCGCATTTACATACTATCTTTTTCTTTCTATAATGGAACCATCAAAGAAAAAGGAGGTCATCTTTTATGACTGTACGTGCAAAATCACTCGTAACTCTTTCACTCACTGCCAGCTTGGTAAGTTGCGCCACACTCCCTGTATTTGCTTCTGATAACAAAACAGACGATGAAAAAGTAACAATCCGTGTCGCTTGGTGGGGCAACCAAACACGAAATGACCTAACAGTAAAGGCACTTGATCTTTACACCGAGCAACATCCAAATGTTACATTTGAAACTGAACCATCTAGTTGGGACGGATATTTCGATAAGCTGTCAACGCAAGCTGCAACAGGATCTCTACCAGATATTTACCAGCAGGATTATGGTCAAATCCGTTCTTATTATGATCAAAATTTGATGCTGAATCTTCAACCATTTGTAGAATCCAATGTATTGGATGTTAGCCGGGTATCTGAAGCAGTTCTTGCCAGTGGTTCATTTGACGATGATCTTTACGCAATGTGCATTGGTCTAAACTCTCCAGCGCTCTTTTATGATAAAGAAACTGTGGAAGCTGCAGGTGTTACTATTCCTGAGCAAATGACATGGGATGAATTTTTCGATATATCCCAAACTATTTATGACAAAACTGGTGTTCAAACCTATATTGATTCAATGGTTCTTGGCATGTTATTCCGTGGAATCGGTACCTCAGAATTTTCCGAAGATGGAACTACGTTCGGTGTAGACGATGACAGTGTATTTCTTACATATTTCCAGATGATTGCAGACGCAAGCAAATCTAACTGGCACGTATCTCCGGAAATTCTAACCGAAAAAAATCCTACAGTCACAGAAACTATGCCAATCATTGATCAGACCTGTTGGAATTCATTCTCCAACTCAAATCAATATGGAACTATCAGTTCCACCTCTGGCCGAGAGCTTGGCATTACCATGTGGCCTGTTATGAAAGATGACACACAGCAGGTTCAATATTTAAAATCTAGCCAATTCTTATGTGGCTCTTCGACAACAGAACATCCAGAAATTGTTGCCGATGTTATCAATTTCATCACGACTTCTATTGAAGCCAACGAAATATTAAATGGAGAGCGCGGTGTGCCGGTTGACTCCGATGTTCTTGCTTCCTTCGACGAGCGGCTGTCTGATAATGATAAAGTTGTCTACAAATTTATTGACGATGTCAATGCAGTCGCAACTCCTATGGATCCACCATCTCCATCTGGCTCCAGTGAAATTGGTACTTTAGTAGACGATCTAACTGAACAGGTTCGTTACGGAGAAATTACACCTGAAGATGCCGCCAGTCAGGTGTTTGAAGAAGGATCAGAAATTCTTGCTGAAAAAGCAAACGCAGACAATTAACATTTGTAATTAGTAATAAAGCGTGCCGTTAATTCGCGCACGCTTTGTTTTAAAAAAGGATGTGTTTAGATGAAAAAAAAGAAAGTATCTATTTCCAATTTTTTATGCAAGCAGTCGGTTGCCGGTTATATCTTTATTCTCCCATTTATCATTGGTTTTCTTGTTTTTACCATAATTCCAATGATTTCTTCTCTATATCTTTCCTTCACCGACTATAGTATTCTTGGCTCGCCTAAATGGGTTGGTCTGAAAAATTATGCCAAAATGTTCACAAAGGATTCTAAATATTTGAAATCTTTGAAAGTAACATTCTTCTATGCCTTTGCATCTGTACCTTTGAAACTGCTTATGGCTCTTGTCGTTGCCATGATTATGACAAAAAAGACCAAATTAACTGGTATTTACCGCGCAGTCTATTATCTGCCTTCAATCATTGGAGGTAGTGTCGCTGTTGCTGTCATGTGGAAACAGCTTTTTTCCAGCAGCGGAGTTATCAATTCAGTTCTTCAAGCACTTGGGCTAGATGTTACAATTTCGTGGATTGGCAATCCTAAAACTGCAATTTGGGTTCTAATTCTACTCTCTGTTTGGCAATTTGGCTCCTCCATGTTAATTTTTCTTGCTGGTCTGAAACAGATTCCAAAATCCTATTATGAAGCAGCCAGAGTAGACGGAGCAAGTGCAGCAAAAAGCTTTTTCAAAATTACACTGCCACTTCTGACTCCTACCATCTTTTTTAACTTGGTTATGCAGATGATCAACGGCTTTATGGTATTTAACTCTGGTTACATCATTACTGGTGGCAAGCCACTTAACAGTACACTATTTTATGCCTTATACCTATATGAAAAAGCATTTACTGATTACGATATGGGATACGCCTGCGCAATGGCTTGGGTTCTTCTTATTGTTGTTTCTATTATAACTGGCCTTGTGTTCTATTCCTCCAAACACTGGGTTTATTATGAATCAGAGAGGTGATATTATGAGTTTATCAAGAAAACTTGGAATGAAGCGAAGCAAGCGCTTTCATAATATTCTTTATCATGTACTTGTATGTTTGTTTGGCTTCCTGATGATCTATCCGCTTCTTTGGATGGTTATGAGCTCTTTCAAAGAAAGTAGTTCTATTTTTCGAGAATCATACCGATTAATTCCAGATACAATTCACTTTGAAAATTATATCAATGGTTGGAAAGGCTTCGGTGGCTATACGTTTGGTGTCTTTTTTTCTAATTCCTTTCTTATTGCTATCATCGCAACTATAGGTGCCGTCTTTTCTTCTGCTATTATTGCATTTGGCTTTGCTAGATTGCATTTTCGTGGACAAGGATTCTGGTTTTCATGCGTTATGCTTACCATGATGCTGCCTTTTCAAGTCATTATGATTCCACAATTTTTAATTTTCAAACAGCTCGGCTGGGTCAATACAATCCTACCACTAACTGTTCCCTATTTTTTTGGACAAGCGTTTTTCATTTTCCAGAATATGCAGTTTATCCGTGGTATTCCAGCTGAACTTGATGAAGCAGCCCGAATTGATGGCTGCACTTATTATGGAATATTTTTAAGGATTATTCTTCCTCTGATCAAACCATCTATCGTCACAACCGCCATTTTCTCCTTTATGTGGCGTTGGGATGACTTCTTCGGAGCTCTGCTTTATCTGAATTCTCCAGCAAAATAT
>OMGY01002806.1_pt1 | contig 12480 bp, 15 predicted proteins | sample 1674461 | NCBI WGS metagenome assembly OMGY01 (sample SAMN05578579, study PRJEB25193) | human gut metagenome | biome: Human Microbiome; feature: human-associated habitat; material: feces | host: Homo sapiens | place: USA:Birmingham
CAGCTCGCCGTGCAGTAGATACTCGTAGTTTTGCTCGTATTTATGCAGAGCTTGCTGTGCCAGTTATCATTAACCAACGAGAGAAAGGATTAAACACTTCAGCAATTACTGCTCGTGTAGCATTATCACGTCAATTTGTGGATTTTTTTGAACAACATCTGCCAACATTAATTATGTTGAGTTTTTCCATCGTTGGTGCGGCTATAATGCTATTGTGGCTAGAATTTTGGTCAGGCATAACGGCTTGTTTAATATTAGTATTTTTTGGTCTTTTATTACCTAAATACTCAAAAACAAATGATTTGCTTTATTTAAAGCTTAACAATCGGTTAGAAAAAGAAGTCAACGTAATTGAACAAAAAAGTAATTATCACTTAAATAAACATTATGACCGGCTTGCTCATTTACGTATCCGTTTATCTAATCGTGAAGCAAGCGGTTATTTATGGATTGGCATCGCATCAGCTATTTTATTTGGTGTCACTGTAGTTAATTTAGCCACAACTAAAGGTGTGCAAGCTGGGCATATTTATGCAGTAATTACTTATCTTTGGACATTTGCGATTAGCCTTGATGATGCACCTCGATTACTCGAGCAATTTTCTAATTTGAAAGATATAGGAAAACGAGTTGAGGTTTAGACTCTTTAAATAAAATATACATAAATTTGACCGCACTTTTTGTTTTGTGTTTCTTGCGGTATCATACGCGCAATTTACTTGATGAAGGAAAAGTCAATGACAACTGATATTCAAAAACTCGATCCCGATGCAGCGATTGATCTTGCTTATGATATTTTCTTAGAGATGGCAGGCGAAAATCTCGATCCCGCTGATATTATGCTATTCAATCTGCAATTTGAAGATCGTGGTGCAGTCGAGTTTGTCGAAACAGCAGACGATTGGGAACAAGAAATTGGGGTATTAATCGATCCTGACGCTTTTGCTGAAGTTTGGGTAGGGTTAGTGAATGAGAAAGATGAAATGGATGATGTATTTGCGAAATTCTTAATTTCACACCGAGAAGAAGATCGCGAATTCCACGTTATTTGGAAAAAATAATCACTCTTCTCTTACTATATTAATTTACAAACTAAAACCGGTTTAATTAAAAATTAAACCGGTTTTTGCTTAACAAATTCGTGGTAAAGGTTCGTTGCGTGGTAAGTCTAATAAACGACTTTGACCGAAAAGACCAACTGCACGAACTTTGCCATCAGTCGTTACCTCGCCGATTACGGCCGCATTTTCACCTAATGGATGGCGACTAAGTGCAGTCAGAATTTCAGCTGTTTTTTCTTTATCTGCCACAATTACCAATTTGCCTTCATTAGCAAAATTTAATGCATCCAAACCGAGTAATTCGCAAATACCACGTACTTCCTGACGAATTGGTAATACCGTTTCATCAATTTGAATCCCCACTTTCTGTGCCTGCGCAAATTCGTGAAGTACCGCATTCACACCACCACGGGTCGCATCGCGTACGGCTTTCACGCCTTCAATCGGACGAATACAATCAATAAGCGGTGCAAGCACGGCGCAATCACTGCATAAATCTGTTTGAATACCGAGATTTTCACGTAAATTCAAAATGGTTGCACCATGATCACCCAAAGTACCACTCACAATAATCTGATCGCCAGGCTGAATACGATGCACGCCCCAATCGAGTCCGTTTGGAATCACTCCAATACCGGCCGTATTGATAAACACTTTATCTATCGCGCCTTTTTGTACCACTTTGGTATCACCTGTTACCACTTGAATACCGGCTGACTGACAAGCTTTTGCCATCGATTGAATCAATTTTTTTAAGGTTTCCAGTGGCAAGCCTTCTTCTAAAATAAATCCACAAGACAAATATTTTGGGACGGCACCGCATACCGCTACATCGTTAGCGGTACCACATACAGCGAGTTTACCAATGTCGCCACCTGGGAAAAAAATCGGATCAATCACAAAGCTGTCAGTTGAAAAAGCTAATGTTCCACCCAAAGCGTTCATTTCTTGTAACGCAATGCGCGCCTGATCTTCGCCTTGTGAAAGTATTGGATTATCAAATGCCTCGACAAAATAATCGCGGATCAACTCTTGCATGGTGGCACCACCATTTCCGTGTGCCATTGTAATAAAATCAGTCATTGTTTTATTCCCGTCTGTATTGATAATAGGCTGCACATGCCCCTTCAGAAGACACCATCAATGCACCATAGGCATTGTCTGGATTACATTTTTTAGCAAATAATGGGCAATCCGCAGGCTTACATTTTCCGATAAGTACATCACCACAGCGAGAATCCGGATCATCAGCAACTTGGTGTGGCTGACAAGCAAAATGCGCTTCTGCATCAAAGCATTGGTAATCATCTGTCAGTTCTACGCCAGATTCTGCAATTTCGCCCAATCCACGCCATTCACTGCTAGCTTTCAAGCGAAATACTTCACTGATTGCCTGTTGTGCCAACACATTACCATGTTGGTGCACAATACGTTTATACTGATTTTCCACTTCACAGCGTTGTTCAACAATCTGTGTCACCAACATTAAAATTGCTTGTAGGATATCTAAAGGCTCAAAACCAGTGATCACAAAAGGCTTATGATAGGTGTCACACAATTCTTGATAAGGTTCAGAACCAATCACCATGCTGACATGACCTGGCGCAATAAAGCCATCAATCTTTACTTGTCCCTGTGACAATAAGCTGTGTAATGTCGGGATGATGGTAATATTTTGGCATACCACAAAAAAGTTTTTTACCTGCTGTTTTTTCGCTTGTTGCAAGGTAATTGCAGCACTCGGCATGGTTGTTTCAAAACCAAGTGAAAAGAACACGACTTTTTTATCTGGATTATTTGATGCGATATTCAATGCATCGAGCGGTGAATAAACGATACGAACATCCGCACCCTGTGCTTTAGCTTCCAATAACGAGCCTAGACGTCCGCGTACTCGCATCGCATCACCGAAAGTACAGAAAATGACTTCTGGGCGACGAGCAATCTCAATACATACATCAATTCGTCCCATCGGTAATACACACACCGGGCAGCCTGGACCGTGAATAAATTCAATGCTTTTGGGTAATAAACGATCCAGCCCAAATTTAAAAATGGTATGAGTATGTCCGCCGCAGACCTCCATTAGATATAACGGATTTTCTGGCGTAAAGTGCGGTTGGTTTTCCATTATTTTTTGTAGTCGCTGTAACAGACTTTTAGCCAGTTCAGGATCACGAAATTCATCAACAAACTGCATTTGATGCTCCTATCGTTCTTGCGCTTTTAACCAATCTAGCCATTGCTGTAACCCTTCTCCACTTTGAGAAGACAACTGGATGACCTCAATTGTTGGATTCACTTGTTTCGCATAAGCAATACATTTTTCCACATCGAAATTTAAGTACGGCAGTAAATCTACTTTGTTTAAAATCATTAACTTCGAAGCCGCAAACATATGTGGATATTTGAGTGGTTTATCTTCGCCTTCTGTTACAGATAAAATCACTACTTTAGCATGCTCACCTAAATCAAATTCTGACGGACAAACTAGATTTCCGACATTTTCAATAAACATCAGACTATTTTCCTGTGGCTGCAATTTCACCAATGCATTACCAATCATTTGTGCATCTAAATGACAACCTTTTCCCGTATTAACTTGAATCGCCGGCACACCCGTTTGACGAATACGATCCGCATCATTTTCTGTTTGTTGATCCCCTTCGATCACATAACAAGGATAGTCATTTTTTAATGCATTTAATGTGGTCGTCAACAAAGTTGTTTTGCCTGAACCTGGACTTGAAACAAGGTTAAGTGCCAAAATGTGTTGATTGGCAAAAAAGCGACGATTCATATCGGCTAATTGATTGTTTGCGCCAAGAATATCTTGTTCTACTTTCAGTAATCGTTGCTGAGTTTCATCTTGTTGTGGAGAGTCTGGCATGCGGAAGGAGGAGTGAGAAAAATTAGGTAGTTTTGTTGCATGTTGCGCATTGGAATCATTATGAACATGCGGTAATTCTCCGATTCTGACTTGGTCTGGATGGCCACAGCCACAGGTTGTACACATAAGTCACCTCAATAATGTTTCGTTTATTCTGTAAATACTTAGAATCTATGGTAATTCACATGCGTTAGAATACCATATTCTCTATCTTAAATATATTCTTTGAAGAGAGATAAATACATACTATCAAGTAGTTAGCGTATTTTATATTCAAAAGATCAGGTTAAATTTGCCAATTTAGACGTCTTGCTATTTTACGGCAATTTCTTTCACTCTAAATTCGGTGCCACTTCGACGTTGTAAACATGCACTGTGACAATGTGGACAGCAATCTTGATAGGCTTCAATCTCAACTTCCTTTTGACATTGCCAGCACCATGCAATCGCAGGTAAATGGATAAAATGTAACTGACAGTTTTCAGCAACGGTATCTTTACGCATAATTTCAAAGCAAAATTCTACCGCACTTTGCTCGACACAAGACAGTGCCCCAATTTCTAGCCAAATATCTGTCACTTCATGGATTTCATGCTTTTTCTGTTGTTGATCAATAATTTCCATAATATTCTGACAGAGAGACATCTCATGCATGATTTTCTCCTTAAAATAAAAAAGCAGTCTGTTCCAATTTTACTCTTTTTTGATGTTTATTTTCAGCATTTCTGTGTTTCGTTGTTCGATATTTAAACGTTGTTTGAAAAATTTTTACTGGTACTCGTACAAGAAATCATTTTAGCGACACAAAATTAATGCCGCTATGTTGCAATAAAGTATTCATTAAATCATTATTTTGCTCAAACTGACTACATTTGCCTTTGAGCTGAATTAAGCGAATTCTCAAGTGAGCCAATTCATGGATCCGTTTTGATACTTCTCGAATATGTCGATCTAGCAGCTCATTAATTTCCCTTTCCTGCTCTTGAGTAGCACATTGAGGATTGAGCAACATTTTGATTTCTTTTAGTGAAATATCCAAACTGCGGCAATAGCAAATGAAAGAAAGTTGTTTCAAATGCTCTTCCGTATAAACGCGAAAATTACCACTTGTTCGCTTAGCGGGTTCGATCAATCCTTGTTTTTCATAGAAACGTACGGCTTCCACCGTACAGCCAACGATATTGGCTAGCTGACCAATTTTCATTTTTTATTAAATTACACTTGACTCTGAAGTTACTTCATATTTTATACTTTATCACAGTGTTCACATGTTAGAAAAGGAGAACTTCCATGAAAAAAACAGCATTACTTATCACTGCACTATTCGGTGCTTCACTCGCTAATGCACATAATGTTTGGTTGGAGCCCGTTAAGGATGTAAAAGGGCAATATGTGGTTAAATTTGGTCATGAGGAAACTGAAACCTATCCTCAAAGCAAATTAAAAGCGGTACGCCTACTTGATGCTAAAGGCCAATTGCAAAATGCCACAGTAAACTTTAAAGAAGGCGAAGCACACTTTGCTGCACCTGATGCGGCCATCGCATTTATTCGCTTTGATAATGGCGTTTGGTCAAAATTGCCAAGCGGTAAATATGTCGAAAAAACCAAACAGCAAGCACCTGAAGCTATACTCAGTGTTAATCCAATCAAATTCGGCAAAGCAATTTTACACTGGGATGCGCAAGCAAATAAATCACACAACATGGATTATGAATTAATCCCTCAAAGTGAACCAAAAGCGGGACAACCACTTGATATTCTCGTGTTAGTAAAAGGTAAACCTGTGCAAGGCATCAAAGTGGGGTTAGGCGAAGATCACCCATTCAACTTAACCAATGAAAAAGGTATTGCACAATTCACCCCTAAAGCGGGCTATAACAAAGTCTGGGCAGAATTTGACGAGCCGGTTAAAGACAATCCTGACTATAACAAACGTAGTGTTGAATATATGCTAACTTTTGACGCGAAATAATGAAAAGAGTTGTATTTTTAACCGCACTTTTCACCTGGCTGTGCGCACCATCAGCATTGGCTCATAGTTTACATGTTTTTGCACAATATGATGGACGCACAGTCTCTGGCAAAGCCTATTATTCCGATATGACCCCAGCGGCAGAAACCTATATGGAGATTTTGCAAGCTGGCCAGGACTCCCCTCTATTGGAAGGTAAAACGGATCGCGATGGGCAATTTGCCTATCCGATCAATACCACTGCCGAAGGTGCCATTAAAGTAGTGATAGAAGGTGAAGAAGGACATCGAGCTTCAATTGTTGCCAACAGAGTATCTGCGCAAGCCACTAATAACAGTGACAATTCATTGATGTTGGTCCGCGAAGATATTTCTAAATTAAAAGACAAAATTTACCTGCACGATATTATTGGCGGTATCGGCTATATTGTTGGTATTTTTGGCTTATGGGCATTGATTAGAGCCTCAAAGATGACGCGTGCGTCGCAATCTAAGGAAAGATAATATGCATTTATCGGAAGGTGTGTTGCATACACCCGTACTGCTTGGTGGTGCAGCTGTCGCATTAGTCTGTGTAATGATTGGTCTTAAACGACTCAATTCGCAGCAATTGCCGCTAACGGCATTGTTTGCAGCTGCCTTTTTTGTTGCGGGTACCATTCATGTACCGGTAGGTATTGGTAGCGTACATCTCATCCTAAACGGCATGGCTGGTCTGTTTCTCGGCTGGGCTGTTTTCCCTGCATTTTTAATCGCATTGGTATTACAAGCCCTACTCTTTTCCTTCGGGGGATTTGCTGTATTAGGTGTCAATTTATGCGTGATGGCATTACCTGCCCTTCTTGTACATTGGCTATTTGCAAAAAGACTTGAAAATGACAATTCCCGTCGTACTCAAATTGCAGCAGGTATTGGTGCTGGCGTGATCGGCGTTGGCGGTTCAGCCTTGCTCGCATCCCTTGTCTTGGCACTGGATGGCGGTAAAGCCTACAGCGATCTAATTATGCTTCTGGTGATATCACATATTCCCGTGTTTATTATCGACAGTATCGTCAGTGTCGGTGTGGTCTTATTGTTAAACAAAATGTATCCAACAGCGCTCAGTGTGGTGAAATGAATTTCCTTGCTATTTTTCAACCGCACTTACGATTAATTTATGTGTTTTTGTGTGGACTTATCGTCAGCACAATGACACATATTTCAACGCTTATTATCCTTAATCTGCTCATATTCATCGGATTACTTATTGCGCTAATACGCTATCGAAAATCCCTCACCGGTTATTTCAAATATTGGCTGAAACTGAATTTTTTCACTTTGCTTGTTTGGTTGACCTTAAGTTGGAAAATCACTGAACAAGGCTTAGCATTAAATCCAATGGGTATTCAGCTCGCGCTACTCATCACGCTACGTTTTAATTTAATTTTAAGCTTAACTCGCCTCTTGTTAATTGATATGAACGAGAGCCTTTTATTGCAAGCATTGTGTCGTTTGCCATTGCCTGAAAAACTACTTCACCTATTTGTTCTGACCGTGCGTTATATTTCTGTACTTGGTGATGTACATAAAAAAATGGATATGGCAATGCGCGCGCGCGGATACCAGCCAAAACTTAACGGTAGAACCTTATTCATTGCATCACAACGTGTGGCACTATTATTAATTCATGCTCTCGTTAAAGCAGAAAAAACAGAAATGGCGCTAAAAGCTCGTGGCTTTCATCTGCATAATGTGAAAAAAACACAGGATAAATCTTGATGAACGTCCTCGAAGTCAAACAATTACAGATCATGCGTGACCAACGTGTGATTATTGATAACCTTTCTTTTGAACTCCCTGAAGGTCATCGTCTTTTTTTACAAGGCGATATCGGGTGTGGAAAATCGACGCTATTACATAGCCTATTAGGATTCATCCCTTATCAACAAGGGGAAATTCGCTGGTTTGATAACACCTGCCGCCAAGAAAAAGATTTTGTACCGTTACGCGGAAAGATTGGTATCTGTTTCCAACATGCAGGCGATCAACTTTTTGGTCCAACCGTACTTGATGATGTGGCCTTTGGTCCACTCAATCAAGGGTTAAACAGAGATGAAGCCTATCAAATTGCATTACAGCAATTGGAACGTCTGAATATTGTTGGATTAAAAGATCGCTCTGTGAATACCTTATCTGGTGGTGAACAGAATTTTACTGCGCTAGCCGGCGTACTGGCGATGCAGCCAAAAGTATTATTACTTGATGAGCCAACGAATGGACTCGATGTAAAAAATATCGCCAAACTGACCGCACTTTTACGCGAATTACAGTTGCCAATGCTTATTGCTTCACATGATTTACACTTTAGTGAAACACTTGCGGATTCCTGTTTATCTTTAGCTACGGATAACGATGACTAAATGCGTTCATCATGCGTAAGAAATAATTCAATAAAAAACGGGCGAACCATTTAAGTTCGCCCGTCATTCATTTATGACGCTAATCAAGCCACAAGTGCGGTTTCTTTTAAGCGATTTTTTAATTTCGCGTATTCAGTTACCACATAGCGTTCAGCCCAGGCTTGGTCTTCGATTTTCTCGATACGAACCGCGCTGTATTTGTATTCCGGTGTTCTAGAACCCGGGTTCAAATGTTCAGCGGTTAATTCGTTACATTTACCGATCCACCATTGATAGGTCATATAACAAGCGCCTTTGTTGGTACGAGTGCTGACATCTGCGCGAGAAATCACTTTGCCGCGTGATGATGCAATCCAAACCAAGTCGTTGTTTTTAATACCTAATTCTTTGGCATCTTGATCGTTCATTTGTACGAATCCCGGCTCATCTGCAAGTGCAGCTAGAGCGCGGCAGTTACCGGTCATTGAACGGCAAGAATAGTGACCGACTTCACGCACGGTAGAAAGTACCAATGGGAACTCTTCAGAAAGATCTTCCATCGGTGGCTCCCAGTCACAGGCGAAAAACTCAGCTTTGCCGTTCGGACGGTCGAAGATTTGGCCTTTATACAAGTATGTTGTGCCTTGATCTTCAGGGCCTTCATCAGTACATGGCCATTGGATATAACCCAAGCCTTCCATTTTTTCGTAAGTTGCCCCTTTATAAATTGGACAAAGCGAACGAAGTTCATCCCAAATTTCTTTGGTATTGTTATAGTGCATTGGATAGCCCATTGCTGTAGCAAGTTCACTAATGATTACCCAGTCATCCTTGACGTCGCCGGTTGGTTCAACCGCTTTATAGAAACGTTGGAAACCACGGTCAGCGGCACTATACACCCCTTCATGTTCAGCACAAGAAGTCGCAGGTAATAAAATATCTGCTTCTGCGGCTGTTTGAGTCATGAAGATATCTTGAACGATGAGAAGTTCAACTTTCTCGAAGGCTTTTTTAACCGCATTAATATCAGGCTCAGTTTGTAATGTATCTTCACCCATGATATAGAATGCTTTAATTTTATCTTCCATGATTGCCTCAGGCACTTCACTCAATGGCACACCTGGTTTGGTTGGAATAGATGGCACGCCCCAAGCTTTCGCAAATTTTGCGTTAGTTTCTGGGTCAGCAAAACTTTGATAGCCCGGTAATGTGTTGAATAACGCACCCATATCGCACGCACCCTGTACGTTATTTTGGCCACGCACTGGGTTTACACCAACATTTGGTTTACCTAAGTTACCGGTAAGCATTGCCAAGCTTGCTAATGCACGCACGGTTTCTACACCTTGACGGAATTGGCAAACGCCCATACCCCATAAGATAGTAGCAGTTTCCGCTTTTGCATAAGTGCGGGCAATTTCACGCAACATTTCAGGTTCAATACCGGTAATATGTTGTGTGGATTCCGGTGTATAAGCTTTCACGGTTTCATAGAACGCATCGAAGTTTTCGGTGTGTTCATCAATAAATTTTTGATCTTGTAACCCTTCTTCCAAAATCACATTCATCATCGCATTCAAGAATGCGACGTTAGACCCGTTAGCAAGCGGTGCATAAATATCCGCAATACGGGCTGTTTCGATTTTACGAGGGTCACAAACAATGATTTTCGCCCCTTTTGCTTTGGCGTGGTTAATCCGACGCGCCACAATAGGGTGTGAAGTGGAGGCATTATAGCCAAAAATAAATACGCATTTGGTATCTTCAATCTCAACAATTGAGTTGGACATTGCGCCGTTACCGACCGATTTGAGCAGACCTGTTACAGAAGGGCCGTGTCACACGCGCGCACAACAGTCAATGTTGTTATTTCCTAATACCGCACGGGCGAATTTTTGCATCACGAAGTTCACTTCGTTGCCTGGTCCACGGGAAGAGCCCGTTACCATAATTGATTCGTTACCGTACTTTTCTTTGATTTCACTGAGACGTTTTGCTGTGTAAGAAATCGCTTCTTCCCAGCTCACTGGTGTGAATGGTTCGCCACGTTTGTAGCGGATCATCGGTTGAGTCAGGCGAGGAGTCAGGATTTTTGTATCATGCACAAAATCCCAGCCATAATATCCTTTTAGGCATAACTCCCCTTCGTTTGTCTTGCCGTTTGCACCTTCAGCTCCCACAATTTTGTTGTTTTCCACCAAAAGATGGATTTTACAACCTGAGGCACAATACGGACATACGGTAATTACTTTTTTAATAGCCATAGTAACGTCCTTATTTTAGATACAACACGAGGTTAGAGATAGAATTAGAATAATTAATTCTGGGTATATATTACACCCAAAATCAGTTTATAGTCTCACAAAAAACATGGATTTATTGATATAAAACAGGTTTTCGTAATATTTTTAAAATATGTTTAGAAAATCACCCTCACTTTTTTACAAAACAGGAATCTCTTCAAGCGATCTTCCTTCTTTTAAAAAATCATACATAAATTGCACAGACTCTTTTACGCTTTCTGTCATTGGAAAACCAAAGGAAACCAGATCGGGCTGGAGCCCCACAAAAACAATTTGTTTAATATCTTGTTCCAGTTGTTCAATGAGGTAATTAAGCGGCATATTATGCGTACTCATGAAAAACATTTCAGCAATGCTCTCTTTTTCAATGATTCGGATTTTGCCCGGCGCTAATTCCATATCAGCCGCATCGAAAATTAAAAGCAAATCGGGTTTCATGTCTCGCACAATATGTGCAACATTTTCCGGTGCTGAGCCACCGTCAAGTGCGGTCCAATTTGGCAATGGATTTTCATTCAATAGCTGATAGAGATAAGGGCCCGCACCGTCATCCCCCATCATGCTGTTGCCAACGGTTAAGATCACATTATTCGTCACGACGTTTCACCATAATATACATCACAGGTTCACGCTGAATTGATGCTAACGTATTCATCAGAATTTCGACCCACTCTTGATGTTCTGGGGTGAAATTTGCTTTATTTTCATCCATCGCTTTCGCCAATAAATTGACATGGCTAGAATCAATCACTATTTCACCGAATCGCATTAAGCCGGCAAATTTACGTTTAGCATCCCCTTCTGGAAAGCTATCTACAAAACGTTGATAAGCATCGTAGTCACAAACCAGTAATTTTTTAAAACAATCAATTACGCCAACATGGTGACCAATCGCCAAAGAGTAATACATCACCTGTTTTGCTTGCTCTGGCACCTGTTCATCGTTTTCGACGAAACGTTCGTTTAATAAATAGAAAAAGACTTTCGTTGTCATAACATTCCCATTTTTATAGGGGCAATCACTTGCCCCATCATTAATTATCCCGAAAACGGCATGCTAATCGCATGCAAACGATTGACGATTTCGCTTAAACGCGGATCGGCTTCGCGTTCTAGGTATTCACCTAAACGTACACCAAATGGCACTTTGTCATTTTCTGTCATCATTGCCATAAATTGGTTAGCGATGTTGCCGCCTTGACGATAACCGGCAAGACGACGTGCTTCACGTTCAAGACTAATACGCAAATCCAACGGAATAGTTGGGAAACGTAATTTAGCTTCTGCGTTAGGATCCGCTTTTTCTTGTTTACCTTTGAGCTTTTGATCAAGCAAGCCTAGTGCTACCGCGAATCCATAAATTGTCGCAGCTGGGGTCGGAGGACAGCCTGGGATGTACACATCGATTGGTACGATTTGATCACTACCACCCCAAACACAATAAAGATCATGGAAAATACCGCCACCACAACCACAAGCACCGTAAGAAATACAGATTTTAGGATCGGGAGCAGCTTGGTAAGCACGCATTGCTGGCGTACGCATCGCACGGGTGACCGCACCAGTGAACAATAAAATGTCCGCATGACGAGGTGAAGCTACTACTTTAATACCAAAACGTTCTGCATCGAATGTTGGCGTAATGGTACTGAATATTTCGATTTCACACCCATTACAACCGCCGCAGTCCACACGATAAACGTAAGCTGAACGTTGAATATCTTTCAGCAACGTTTGTTTCATTTTGGCAATATTTTCATCAATACTAAACGGTGTTGATATGCCATTGACCGGCATTGGAATTTGTGTGTTCATCGTCTTTCGCCTCCTGCTAAAACGTTAGGTAAATCAACCGCACTTTGTTCTCGTTGCTCG
>OMGY01002809.1_pt1 | contig 12475 bp, 14 predicted proteins | sample 1674461 | NCBI WGS metagenome assembly OMGY01 (sample SAMN05578579, study PRJEB25193) | human gut metagenome | biome: Human Microbiome; feature: human-associated habitat; material: feces | host: Homo sapiens | place: USA:Birmingham
TTAAATGGATTTATTATCGCTCTCGGTTCTTCTTCAACCAATATTCCCGAACGCTTCCCCTTATGTTTACCGTTGGTAACTCCCAAATCATACCGTGTATGCAGACACTGTTGCTTGACACGCAAAATGCAAAAAAGTGACAAGCAAAGTGCAAAACTTTTGACATGCAAAATGCAAAAAAGACCATTTAAAGAGTAAAAAAGAACTCCTTAAATGGTCTTTAATCATTTTATAAAACTTAAAATATGAGCAATTACATCAACAGTCCATCCGTTTCCAAGCTGCTTATATCGTTGTGTATTTGATACTCCTTCGGTATAATTATCAGGAAGTGTCTGAAGCCGTTCGCACTCAATAGGAGATAATTTCCTGATTATATAATCTCCGTCAGGCAAATCAATCTTATAAAGTCCGGTAGAACCGCCCTGACCTCCGCCGCTTGCTGAAATTGTAACGGATTTGCCACGTACAGAATAAACCCTGTGTCCCTGTGCATTACTTCCAATATCTCCGATTCTGATAGGCTGAAGTACCATTGAATCTTTAGTAACAGTTGTCATGCAATTAGCTTTTCCGTCTTTTCGTGCTTCAATTGCCGAAAAAGTTCCGCCGCCGGCTTTTTCACTTCTGTTTCCTGTATCCTTATATCTGCTTCTGACTGCACAACTAACAGGTTCAGCGATCATGGTTCTTTGATGACGTTCAAGAGTATTTTTCAAATATGCACAGCCGTAATTTGCAGTAAGACAATAAGTTTTTCCCTGCCAAGCCATACCGCTTTCAATAATATCTTTCAGTAAAATGCCCTTGTCATCCGGCTGAGTAACATTTGGAATGTTAGTCCAGTAACAGCGTTTTCGGCTTTGTGCTGAAACGAGAGCAGAATTGATCATTATAGGTTCTACTCCCAGCTGTCGGCTTATTTCCGCTTTTATATCCTTATGTATACTGTAGTTATTTTCATATAAAAAATATCTACAGCCGCTTTCTTTCAGCGCACGAACATACTGCATAAAAAATTTAAATCCTTCGCCTTCGCATGTTGTTTCACGATTCCGTTTCGCTATACTCCAGTATGTACACGGCGAACCGCCTATTAATAAGTCAAAACCCTTGTACTGCGTAAAATCTCCGTCAAATACGTTTCCGCAGTGTTCTATAAAGGGATAATTTTTCTCACTTATTTTAATTGCATATTTATCGATCTCATATGCTGCATATCTTTCAACAGGTATGCCGGCACGTTCAAGCGCCGCCATACCACAGGAAATACCGTCAAATAAACTTAATACTTTCATTATCTGTCCTTTCTGCCGAAGGGACAATTTCAATGAAATTCTCTAACTTGCAGTCAAGCTTACTGCAAATTTTATCTATATTTTCAAGTTTCAGAAACGCACAGTTGTTATTGCACATATCGCAGATTGTAGACGGTCTGATTCCTGTAATTTCCGACAATTCCGACTGCGTCATTCCACGTTCTTTTAACAGCTTCAGTAAATTAATTTTAATCATAAAATCCCTCCGATGATACTTTTGTTAATACGCAAATAACGTATTCTGTTATTTGTGTTCTAAAAAAAATAACATCAATAATTTGTTATAATAAGTTCCTTGTACAAACCGCTAGAAAGATTATTCTGTCTTTCAACAGCCGTAATATTGAAGTCCTTGTACAATTCACGTATATATTCATCGTCATTGTAAGAGAGAATAAACCGTCCTTTAATATTGCTTAAAGAGCTCTTTAAGCGTTCATGATCACTGTCAGTAAACAATACATCATAATATTTTTCAGTTTTATGATAAGGCGGATCACAATAGAAAAGTGCATTCGGACGATCATAAACTTTAATGAGATTTTCAAAATCCTTATGTTCAATTACTACTCCTGCGCCTGATTTTAATCGTCTTTCAATTTCAGTCAAATACTCCGGAGAGATGTTCTTCTTGTTGCAGCCATAAGTTCTGCCGTCTGCTCCGTAACTGATCTTGATTTGAATATAAAACATCGCTGCTCTTTGGATATCGGTCATACCCCTTACATTTATCTGCGCCTTTATATCTTCAAAAATTTCTCTGGCATTAATATAACCCGATATTTCACGCTGAAGCTCTTCACGGTGAAAGCGTATACATCTGAATAAGTTCACAAGCTGACCGTTTGCATCATTGTAAACCTCCAGCGGAGCATGTTTGTCCTTGGCAAAAAGCACAGAACCTCCGCCTCCGAATACTTCAATGTACCTGTCAAAATCATCCGGAAACATTGATACAATTTTCTTTGCAAGAAGACTCTTGCCGCCTATCCATGGAATAAAACTTTTCATATAAATACCTCCAAAAATTAATTTATAAAATAAGGAGCAGAAATCTGCTCCTTAAATTTATGCTTTTGTCAAATTATCTTTGTGCACTGCAGCTGTTACTGCTCCATTTATGCCGATTACAACACGATCACCGCTGATTTCAAGAATCGTATATGTATTTTTATATACAAAGCTTGCAAGATTGCTGCCGCTGTAATCCTTTGCTCCTGATTTAACTTTTACTTTATCGCCCCTTTTAAATGTTGCTGCCGACTTACTGTAAACAGGCTTGCCGTTCCAATCATAGACGGTATAACCGCTCTTGCAAGCTTTTTTGGCATTTTCCAAAGAAGAATACGCACCGATCTGGCTTTTTACATCAGACCATGATTTGCGTATACGATAAAGCTTTTGAGTGTTGGAAGACGATGCTGCTGTACTATTAAGCTTAGACTTAATGTCTGATTTAAATTTATTCCAAGCAGTATTGCTGTTATCGTCTGAGCCGCCTTTATTTTTAGGTACAAATCCTTTCGGGCAAACTTTACCTGTAACGTCATAATGACGAATCAGATCGTTTTCATTCAGCTTGTACTTTTTACATAAATAAACGCAAAGTTCAACAAGGCTGTTGTAAGTCTTACCGTTTAATTTGCCTGTACTGTCAGGATGACAATTTTCAATCGATACACTGTAACTGTTCGCCTGACAGGTACACCATGCGACTTCCTCGTCTGGAATGCAGCATATTATTTCACCATTCAACCCAATAATATAGTTACTGGAAACATCATCATTATTGCTATTAAAATAATTTCTATTGGCTTCAGCCGACGTATTGGGATTGCCTATGTAATGCACTGCAATTTTAGTTGTTTTAGCCCTCTTCGTATACGGACGATTTTTTGTAATGTACATATTTTTGATATTCATAAATTATACCTCCTTCAAGTTCATAACCGCCGCAAGACCTGCCGAGACAGCTGATACAGCCAATCCCAAAACAGCGGATTTTACAGTTAAATCCGTTGCGGCGATATTTACCGCTATGTAACCTACAGCCGTTTGTAAAAATGTTCTAAGTGAACGCTTTGCCCATGTTTTCATAATTAACCTCCTAAATAACATACAATTTTAATCTCAATGTACCTGCCGTACCTGTGGAGTTGCTCTGCGTTAATGTGAATACTCCTGCGCTTGTGCAAGTGACTGTATAAGTGTAAATCCTTGTACCCGTATAAACCTGCTTTGTAAACACCGCCCCTGCCGCAATAGCGGAAATCGGAATCACATCGCAGAAGTTTACCGTCTCTCTTTCCGTCCAGCTTGCAGCCATATACACCTGTGAATATTTTGCTATCTCAGCATTGGTTACCGTCAGACTGTTTTCATCTGTTGAGCTTTCAGCAAGAAGTGTTCCAGACTGAGACTGCTTAAAATATTTTGCGCTGACAGTACCGTCTTTATCTATTTCAGCCATTTCAGAATTATTGCTGTTTCGTATGTGCAGCTTGGAATCTGAATCAAACCCCATCACACCGACTCGATTTCCGTTAATTAAATAATCGATTACTGACAATGCCGCCGAGCTTGACGTTGGTCCTCTGTTTACCTTCAAGCTTTCTCCGTAATTTGAATTGCTTATCGTTCCTCCGGTCAACGGCAAATATGCTGCGGCAGGATCTTCAAACCCCAAAGCCAGAATATCCGCTTTTTCTGCTTTGACCGCTCCTGATACATGACCGTTATAAACTCGTATTTTATAAACCCCGGAGCTAAGAGTGGGAAATTCAGGGTGTACATAATTATTTGCATTTTCTTCCACACCTGCAAGCTTGTCTTTTTCTTCGTCAGTATAATCATTACTGGATAAGCTTTTTCCGGTTTCTTTCATTACTCTGGCCTGCAAGGCTTCGTTAGTGGACGATGAAATGGCGTCCGCTCTGAAATTAGTATACGCCTTTGCCTGTTCCAGAATATCTTCACCGGCAGGCGTTTTCCCGTCCAGATACTCAAAGTTATCATTTATTGCATCAACACACTTTCCCACATTTGTACTGCCCTGTATTTTTATTAATCCGTCTGCCATTATTCCACCTCCGTATGAATAATATTATTTCCTGCCAGTTCGTCCCATGTAGCATTCAACTGCTCCATTGTATAGCCTGCATCTCCTAGACCGTACCATGTGTTATTGGCTGTAATTTCATTCTTTATCAATTCTGTACGTACTGAATCATAACCGCCGTTAATTCGTCCTTTACTGGTTATTGTTTTTCGTAATGAACCTAATTCTATGCTTACAACTTCACCTGTGATTCCGTCAACGGTTTTCTTAACTATCTGCTGAATGGTATTTATACCCAATTCTTCATTATAAATTGTTCCTATATCACCCAGTTCACAACGCTGTAAATTAATAAATCCTTTATATAAATCAAAATCAACTAAATTCGCAAATGTGACACGATAATTGACAACAGGCGAACATTCTAACAGCATATAGTCCTGTACCTTCTTATTGAAAAGAGATTTGACGTCATCAATAGTAAACTTGTTTCCCAGTTCCTGTCTTACTTGCGTTTCCGTGAGAGAAATTTGATACGATTTCATAGGTGCAACAGGCAGCGGCGGTAAATTAAAACGATGAAAACTAACGATACCGTTATATTGTGCCGTGACTTCTTCTCCGTTTTTCAGCGGATCGTATGTATATTTTCCTACCCAATATAAATCACCGCAATAATCAGACAGGTCAACATCTTCTTCAATTTCGGTCATGTCAACACCGTAACTTATATTAAACGCATTCGACATACCACGCTGTTTGTTGATTGTAACATTGAAATTGTCCCTGATGATTTCACCGCCCCAGACATTGATAAAACAATTATCAGCTCCTAATAACGCCTTAGTGGGGGACATATCCTCATAATATGCAGAATGCATAAACGGCATATTTTCGTATGATGTATCGCCTTTGAGGTCGCTATAAAATTTAAAACGGTCAGTCGGCTTGCCAGTTGTAAATGAACCACGTTTATCGTATGTATGGGACATTATCCAGTTCAGCGCATCTGGACCGTTCAAAATACCCGATTGGGTAGAACGAATAAAATAGAAATTCAGGTCATAGAAAATATGCATTGCATCAACAGTACGCTGCTTTGTTCCGTCTGAGGACATTGACGTGCTTTTTCTGTAAATACGGAATAACTGTCCCTGCACTTTGATAATGTTGTATTCAATAAGAAATTTCCAGTTTCCTAAATCGTCAAACGGATGGGTAAGAGTCAGTGAATATTCACCGTTTAGCACCTCTGTGATTTTACATTCGGTAGGACATAAAATCCTTATACCGTTATGACTGAAATCAGTTTCATCGGATTTATAAACGGAAATGTATTCATACTGTTTCATTACAGCCACCTCGTATTGGGAGTAACATCAAAAACAAGAAGCTTCTGCTCCGTATGCTTATACTGTCTTACGGTGCCGTCCGGCATTGTATGCTCCCATGTGTATTCCGGAATTAATCTAAATTTGACAGTATTTTCTCCCGGTTCTAACATGGGGAATTTGCCGCTTGTCATTTCACAGCAGACTTTTCTTACGCCGTTTTCCAGTCTGTAAGCCAGTCTGAGAGAAGTGTTAATAAACATTGTGGCTTCGGGACTGAGATAATGATATATAGGCGTTCCGTTTCCTGACGGTGTGTAAGTATCGGTATATTCGCCGTTTGCAGTTCCGCTGTCAATTATCAGCAGATCGCCGCCGTTTACGGTCATTTCAATACGCCCTGCCCAGCGGAAGAAATACAATGGCTCGCAGGAATACGAGCCGCCCGCCGTTACCTTTATCGTCTTTTCCGGTTGGCTGTCTTTTATATCCGTGAATATGTGGGATATAACAGGATTATCTACGTCATACCTGAACGGTTCAACAGTGAAGATTATAGGTATTTTTCCGAATCGTACCGATAATCTTTCGGGAGATATAGCTGAATGAACAAATGCATTATAATATTTTGATGTATCACTGCTTAAAATAAGCTTGCCGCTGCCGTTTAGCCATTTGTTAATTTCATTAACTTTTGCATGGTCGGTGATACCTAAAACAAACGACAATTGAACGTTTTTAAATTCGTCCCTGACTTTATTCAGTGGGTACAATCGCCCCGGTATTTCAACTGTCTGCAATGTTCTTTCAGCCTTTGGAGGAATAGGTACGCTTTCCAGTATACCGAATTCCCGACTGTCCTTGCCGTTAAAAATAAAATATCCCATTGTATCACACTCCTAACGCCATTTCAGCTTGTCTTACTTTCAATGCAAGCTTATACGCAGTATCTTCAATGTCATCATCATTATGTATTTCTACTTTATCTATGATTACCGTTATACCGCTGTTTGATTTTTCGGAAGATGTATTGTGATTTTTGGTGTTTGAAAATGATGAGATATCGGCATTGACCATAGTATCAAAGCTTGTAGGCAAAGCATTCTGCATATCCTTAGTGACTTTGTCCATTTCGTCAACAAAACCTACTCCTATACCTTGTGCTAAATATGTTCCGACTTCTTTTTTAAATAGTCTTGACGGGGATTTTATTCCGAAAAAGCTTTTTACTTTATCCATTATCTTGTTTCCCATTTCGCATATTTTATCCCAGATAAAGTCTACACCATCGACAAGCCCGTCGGCGATACCCCTTACAAGGTCGATGCCTAGCTGTTTCCAATCTGTTTCTTTCAGAGTATCCCATATAGCCGATACAATTTCCGGTATTGCTGCAACAATTTTAAAACAAGCTTTCGGCAAACCTTCAGCAAGGGCAGTAATTAAATCAATACCTGACTGTATAAGCTTTTGCAGATTTTCGGAATTGGTAAGAGTATTTACAAGCTTGTCTATAATTTCCGGCAGCTTTTCAAGAAGCGTGGGAACACATTCCGTAATGCCGTCAATTAATCCTACAAGCAAATCAAATCCCGTATTAATAATTTCATCAATGTGTTCAATCAACGTATCACATAAATTAGTGATTAATTCAGGGAGCATGGGCATTAACTGCTCAATGACCTGATTCAAAGACTGAATAAGTCCTAAGAACAATTGCAAAGCTCCGTCCAGTAATACCGGAAGATTTTCTATTAATGCAGTAGATATCTGAGTTATAATATCTGGAAGTAATGGCATTAACTGTTCTATTACCAAGTTTACGGAATCTATAAGGCTGCTGAACAACATTACAAAACTGTCAAGAAGCACAGGCAGAAATTCCGGTAAGGCATCAATAAGTCCGGTTATCAGCAAATTGAATCCGGAAATAAGAGGCGGCAATATTGTTTCAAGAAGCATTGGAAGATTTGTCACAACTGATTGTATAATAGTATTGACAGCTGTAAGCAGAACCGGAAGATACTGCACCGCCATACCGGCTATATTACTTAAAAAAACTGAAATCTTAGCATTAAACTCCGCACCTGTTTTATCAACTCCTGTCAATACATCTGCAAATGCCGACAGCACTCCGGCATATCCCTTTTTAAAAGAAGCCGCTATCGGCATTGCAGATTGTGCAATTTTAGAATTTGCTTCGGTTACAGCCTGTTCAGCTTTTTCATAATCCAACAATGCTTTGTGGGATTTTTCGTATTCGGCATTTACCTGCGCAAGTCCGCTTTCTGCAAGCCACTGTAAAGCATATTGCTGTCTTTCTGCTTCACCTGAACAATTTGCAAGCCCGTTGTTAAAATCGTCAAGGCTTGCGCCGCTTCTTTCAATAAGTTCTGCAAATTGTCCTGTTCCTGCACCTGTTGCTATAGTTTCCTGCAAGCTGTCTGCAAGTGATTCTATTTTCAATGTATCAGGAAATTTTATCACCGCACCGCTTAAAGATTCAACAGCTGATTTTATTTGAGTATCGCTGAATCCTGCCGACATTAAATTTGAAAGCGCTTCAATACTTGAATCTGATTCTCCGGTAAGTGCTGTAAGATTTACAAGTTCTTTTTTCATCTCGCTGAAACTATTACCGGAAGTTTTCGCCCCCTGTTCCAGTTTGGCAAGGTCGTTTCTGTACTCTCTGGTACTTTCAATTGAAGCGAATGTTGCAGTAGCCAGACCTGTTGCGGCTGTTGTATAAGCGGTCAAAGCTTTCGCCGCTGCTTTAACAGATGTTGTAACCGCCTTAGCTCCGGTTTCAGCTGTTTTAAAAGTAATTTTAGCGGCGGCTTTAGCAACGTTCTTGCATACGTTAATAGCCGGCTGTAGCTTTTCCTTGATTGCGGTGGCTTTTTTAGCAGCAAGCTCGAAAGCTCCTTTGACCGAATTTGTGCCGGTTTTTACTTTTTCAAGTACATTTTTAACAGGAGTAAGCTTGTCAGAAATTTTCTTAGCGGCGTCCTGTACGTCCTTAAATGCAGCTGATATCTTTTTTACGTTATCTGATTTATCGGCAAATTCCGCTATTTTAGACTTGAGTTTGTCAGTTGTCTGTGCAAGAGCCAAAACATTTTTATTCTGCTTTGTAAATTCTTCCATCGCCTTTTTGGAAGAATCAAGATACTTTTCGGCAGACGAAAGTTGAGTCTTGAATTTGTCCATTGACTCTTCAGCTCTCATTAAAGAGTCAGCAGCGGTTAAGGCTTTTTTAGAATTTTCCCCGTGCTCTTTAGCCATTTGTTCATACTTTGCCAGAGCGTCATTATATGATTTTGTACTGCGTTCAACCGCACCTTTAAGTGAATCAACTTTGATTTTCTGCTGTTCAACCTGATTTTGATATGCATTACTTACACCAGAAACGTTTTTTAATGACGCAGAATTCTCCGAAAATTTAGCGGTAGCTTCTTTCAGTTCTGAGGACATAGCCTTTAACGCTCGGTCAATAGACTGTAATCCCTTTTTATATGCAGATTCTCCTCCTAATTCTAACGTTGTTTTAATGGTTCTTGCCATTGCTTGTTTCACCTACCTTGTAAAGCCACATCTGAATAATATCCCCGGGCTGCATTATCATAATTTCCTGATAGCTTAAGCCTATTGACAGTCCTTTATAGAATAGGCGCAAGCGATTTTCACGCCTGCGCCCTAGGAATTTCCCTCGCTTGCTTCTTTTTCGGCTTCAATTTCTTCAAGGTCAATATCCTTTTCAACAGTTCGCACATTGTCAGGAATCGTATACTGTGAACCGCCGTTTATTGCTGTAAACAGCGTATCAACTAGTTCTGCTCCTTTTGAAAAATCAAGATTAACTTCAAAAAATTCCGGAGTAAATTCCTGCATTTTTTCTCCGGTACTAAGTCCAAGGGATATGTCACAATTCTTTTTGGCAACCGCACCGTTTGCCAGTGCACATAAAACATTACAAAGTAAATTACATACCTGTAATTCTTCTAGTTCTGCAAATTTTTCTCCCAGTTTGCTTACGTCTCCGCCGCACAAATCAGCTATAGTATTCATTGCTTTGATATTAAAATATAATTCAATTTCATGACCGCCGACATTAATAGTATTCATTAACTAGCACTCCTTTCTTTAAGTGCAACATATGCTGTCTGCAAGCCTGCATAAAGCGCATTGACTTCGGTTTGTGACATATACGATTTTCGTGTAGCCACCTGTACTTCTGTTAATTTATTATATAGTACTGCCCACGATGCAGAAGTATAATCCTCGGAATCAAGTTCACTTATTTCAGTAATTTTAGAATTTAACTGCGATCTGTCGGCATTCGGCATTATATTAGCTTTAGCAAACAGCCAGCTTTTAGCAGCTCCTTCCGTTGTGAATATCGCTGTATCTTCGTATGTATCTCCGTCAAATCCCTCTACAACCATTACAGTTCCTTCAATTTCGGGTGTCTGCCATTCGATTGATTGCCCTTTTGTATTGGTCGAATCAGACGGAGTTTTAAACTGTGTTTTGTAAAGCCATGTTGCCTCATAAATTCGTTGACCATTGTGCACCTTTGTCTTATAAAATCCAAAACCCAGATAAGGCGCAGACTGTCCTGAAGCTCGTCTGATTGAATAGCCGCCGCCCGTAACGGAAGATACAATATTACCGAGCATTTTAGCTTGTACCTGTAATCCGTCTGCATAATCATTTCCGAAATCGGTAACGCCAAGCTTTATAGTACCGCTTGCAAAGCTTGAATCATTTTCAGCTATCGCATCATCACCGTACAACGGATTACTGTTGCTTTCAATTGTTTTTTCCGCTGTTACAGCTTTACCGATAATAAAACCGTTTCCGTAAGTCGGCGCACCTGTTGCAGAATCATAACCCGTAATCTGCGCCGCTACCGGACATTTCAATCCTATCTTTGCCATAATATCACATACCTTTCTTTTCTATATACTTGTCTAATTTTTCCTGCATAGCCACTGCAACTTCTGCTTTTGCATTGGTTTCTGCTTCGTCAATAAAATGAGTTCCCAACTGACCGGATTTTCCGTAATGGGCAATAAATGCTTTTTCTGCATTTCTTACGCCCTTTTTATCTTTTCCCTGCGGATATATATCTCGGAATTTTTTAGCCTTTGTTCCTTTGGCAACACCAACGCTTTTTACCATCGAATGAGTATCCATGTGATTGTGATTATTAATAGAGCGTTTCCATTCACTAGTAATTATTTTTGCACCCTCGTCTAACATTTCCTGCCCTAGCTCACCGTCAACATCTTCTCCCAATTGGCTTAATTCTTTAGCGATATCGTCTAACACATCACCGGAAGTTTTAAAACTTGCCATTATATCACCTCACAAGTCCAAGCATAATGTGTATAGCCTGTATCCGGTTCAAAATCAATAACCGGATTATCAGCGGCTATATCGTCTCTGTCAAACAATGCTGATATCTTATCCGGAATTGTATCGTATTCTTTCTTTGTAAAATAGTCTACCGCTATACGAAATCCGCTTTCAGCTTCTGCATTGTCAGCATTAGTTCCGATTTTTCCGACTTCGTGCCAGACTATATAATTTCCGCCGTCTTTGAAATGTTCACCATGACCTACACGATCGGTAACAGTCAGCAGTAAATCTCTAAACTGTTTTAATGTCATAATCCGCCTCCAATCTGATTAATGATAATTTAGTGATCGGCGGTAAGGTTTCCTTGTCATGCTGCGCCTGTTCAATTCGGTACTGTTTGCCGAATAATATCGCCACGTCCTGTGATGATATATCACGGTGCAAAGGTACAAATATAAGTTCTGTCAATTTGACCTGCGCTTGTTTAGCTTCATAATTACGCTTGACTCCTATAGTCTGATATGAGAATCTTAACCGCTTTTTAATTTTTAGTCCCTCTTTAGGGCGGTCACCCTTTTTGGCTATATTTTCAACAGAATAAATTTCCGCAATTCCGTCATTAAACTTTTGGAACTTCGGCATCTTCTCTCACCGCCTTTACAGAAAATTTAGCACGGAGCGTTATCAGCTCCGCACCAAAATTCACTTTGAAATCTTCAAGGGAATTGTTATAAATGTATCGGCAGCAGTCAAAAAGCAGTTGCTTTTCCGTTTCCTGATCACTGTCAAAACTCAATGCTTCTCCTGCATACTCGGAAAGAATATTTTGGGCACGGTTTAGGATTCCGTCAAGCTTTTTGTCCGTGCCCTCGTCCTCCCATGTAATGTCAAGATAATTTTTCAATTCTTCAAGGAGAGACATTTAAATCCCTCCTTAGCCTGTTGTATCGCCGCTGCTTGAACCGTCTGCCCCAGTTGTAGTTGTTTCATTGACCACTTTAAATGTTGGCAGAACGTCCTTAACGCCTGAAATGTCAAGATAAATAAACGCATTTGTATCAAGCGGCTTGCCTGTACCGTAAAGCTTGATTTTGTATGTTCTCAAATCTTCAAGATACTTGTAGGAATCGTCATATTCCAATTTGCCGCCCTTAGCAGTACCTATACCCATAAAATAGCGTTTTGCAAGTCCGATAACCGCATGATTTGCAGGAACGCCTACCGACTGAATAACCTTTGTAGGAAACGGGAATACGTCATTTCTGTATGTACCGTCAGGCGCAAGAACCGTTGTAGCGGGCATAACCTTTGTGAAATAGTCAACGGGATTGACAATTAAAATTACTTCGGAAACTGTTCTTGTGCCTCCGTTAGGATTAGTTGCAAGAGTTGAAAGAAGCGTA
>OMGY01002811.1_pt1 | contig 12470 bp, 16 predicted proteins | sample 1674461 | NCBI WGS metagenome assembly OMGY01 (sample SAMN05578579, study PRJEB25193) | human gut metagenome | biome: Human Microbiome; feature: human-associated habitat; material: feces | host: Homo sapiens | place: USA:Birmingham
AAGATCCGCAAGACCGTGCAGAAGCAGGGCCGTCATAAGAAGCAGACCGGCGGCAGCGGCCAGTTCGGTGACGTTTGGATCCGCTTCGAGCCCAACGAGGAGAGCGAAGAGATGGTCTTCGCCGAGGAAGTGTTCGGCGGCAGCGTGCCCAAGAACTTCTTCCCCGCCGTTGAAAAGGGCCTGCGCGAGGCCTGCGTCCACGGTCCGCTCGCGGGCTACCCGGTCGTGAACCTCAAGGCCGTCCTCTACGATGGCTCCTACCACCCGGTCGACTCGTCCGAAATCGCGTTCAAGACCGCGGCGAACCTCGCCTACAAGGCAGCGATGCCCGAGGCGTCCCCGGTCCTGCTCGAGCCTGTGTGCGAGCTCAAGGTCACTGTGCCCGACCAGTACATGGGCGATATCCTCGGCGACCTCAACAAGCGCCGCGGCCGCGTGATGGGCATGACCCCGACCGGCAACGGCGAGCAGATCATCGAGGCCGAGTGCCCCGAGGCGGAGCTGATGAGCTACGCCATCGACCTGCGCTCCATGACGCAGTCCCGCGGCTCGTTCGTGATGCACTTCGTGCGCTACGAGCAGTGCTCGGCCGACGCGCAGGCGAAGGCCGTCGCGGCAGCCAAGGCCATGCAGGAAGCGGAATAATTTGTAATAAAAAAAGAGGACTTCTCCTGTGAGATGTCCTCTTTTTTTGCTCCCCGCAAGGGGGGAGGTCAGTTCTTTTGATAGATCGCAAGGCCGAAGGCGAGCTGCACGTCAAGCGCCGACGAGCGCTCGGCCTTCTGCTGGTCCTTCGCGCCGGTCTTATAGTAGTAGGGCGTCATGCGGAAGAGCGCAAGGATATCCTCCGTGCAGGGCAGATGGATGCGGTCGCGCACCTCGCGCGTCTCGATGAGGGTGAAGCCCTCGGTTTCGAGGGGCGTGGGCGGATTGTCGCGCGGTAAGTCGTAGATGAGCGCTTTCAGCTCCCACAAATGCTCGCGCAGGGGATAGGCGCGCAGAAGGTGTCCGCCGCGCTTCAGCACGCGCGCAAATTCCTCGGGTACGAAGGGGGAGAAGATGTTGAGCACCTCGTCGACGCTCCCATCCGCGACCGGCAGATGCGCGCAGGAGGCGACGCAGAGCGTAAAGTCCGTCGAGCGCTTCGATGCGTACTGGAGGGCGGTCTTCGAGATGTCGACGCCGATGAGTTCTCCCATTTTTCCCGCCTCTTCGATCGCGCGCAGCACGGCGAGAGAATAGATGCCCTCGCCGCAGCCCGCGTCGAGCACCGCCGCCTTATTGGGAGCGAATTCCGCCGCCGCGTCCGCGACGGCGGCGATGAAGCGGTCGTAATAGCCCTTGTCCAAAAAGTCGCGGCGGGCGCGTACCATGAGCTTGTCGTCCCCGTGGTGGCCCTGCGAGGAGTTGAGCAGGAGGTTGACGTATCCGCTCTTGGCGATGTCAAAGCTGTGGTTTTTCGGGCAGAGATAGGCCCCCGCGCGTTTTTCAAGCGCCCCAGCGCAGACGGGGCAGCGCAAATTGACCATCAGAACAGCCCCACCTGCTGCGGCACCTCGCTCCGGCCGAGCGAGCGGAGCTGCTGCTGGTTTTCCTCGGCCAGCGCGTCGGCGATGGCGATCTTGCGGACGATATTTTTCATCGTCTCGTCAAAGAGCGTCCCGTCGCGGTAGTCCGCGGGGAAGATGAAGTCCACGCGCCCCTTGGCGAGCAGGTCCTCCACGCCCGCGCGGTTGCTGTCCTGATACACGGCCACCGCCTGCCCGCCGTAGGCGCGCATCATCTTCATACACGGCACGTCGGAAAGGCCGTCGCCGATGTAGATCATGTTCGTAAAGGGGATGCGCTTGGAGTCGTCGGGCATCGAAGCGTTGAGCTCCTTGTCCTTCGCGACGTCGAGTATTCCCTTGTTGATGCGGTAGACAAACTGGGTCTTGTTTGTGAAGTTGACGTCGAGCTTCGGCCACGAGGCGAGGCCCTCTTCGTTGTAGAAAAACTCGCAGGCATAGATCTCCTTGAATTCGTGGCTCACGCCGCTGCCCTCGATGATCTCGCGCAGGCCCGAGGAGAGCACATAGTGCTCGACCTCCACACCGAGCGATTCGCCGAAGGCGTTGATGCGCGCAAACCAGTCCTCTACGCCCGGAAAAAGCTCGATCGCGCGCCCGCAGGAAACGAGATAGTCCCTGCTGAGGCGGATGCCCTTTTTGCGGCACTCCTCGATCATCGTGTACATATAGGCGAGCAGACCGTCCATGCGGTTTTCATAGCCGAAGCGGTTGGCGATGCTCCAGAACTCGCCCGGCGTGTAGCCGAGGGCGGGAATGAAGCTGTAGTCCTGCATATCGGTGGTGCAGAGGGTCTTATCAAAGTCGTAAAGAAAGGCGATGATGGGCTTTTTGTTCATATCGGCTCCTTTTTGCCGCAAGCGCGGCCAAAGAAAATGAAGAAGGCGGCTTTCATGGAAAGCCGCCTTCTTTTTGTTTACTCTTCGCGTCGATAGTTGCGGCCGAATTGCAGATCGTCCAGACGGATGGCGTGGTTCGCCGTTTCCACAAACGGGCTGTCGTCCGGTTCGAGTTTCTCAGGCTCGTCCGTCTGCGGCGCGCTCTCCGCGGCCGGTGCGCTCTCCGCGGCTGCACTCTCCGCCGCACCCTCCGCCTGCTCGCTCTCGCTGCGGAAGGAGGCGAGGATCTTCTCCTCGATGGCGTTCACGTCCGCCGCGGCGTGCTGCTTGGGCTCGTCCGTGCCCGCGATCTCCTCGGGCGTGAGGTCAGGCGCGCGCTCGATGAGCGCGATCTGCGCCTCGCACAGCTCGCGCGTCCTGCGCAGAAAGTCCGCCGTCGCGGCCTTGGCCGCGTTCAGCTTGCGCTGCTCGCCCTCGATTTCTTCCTGGAGCGAGCCGATCTTGCTGCGCGCTTCATCCTCCGCGCCGGCAAGCAGGGTCTTCTTCTTTTCCTCGGCCTCTTCGACCATGGTGCTCGCCATGCGCTGGGCGGTCAGGAGCGCGGCGCGCATGGAATCCTCCGTTGCGCGGTATTCCTCCACCTTGTCGACCAGCACCTTGAGCTTTGCCTTGAGTGCGGCGTTTTCTTTGTAAAGCGCGGTGTAGTCGTCGGTCAGCTCGTCGAGAAACTCATCGACCATCGCCATATTGTAGCCGCCGAATGCCGCCTTGCTGAATGCGCGGCCGGAAACCTCCTGCGGTGTCAGCATTTATCCCATCCTCCGTTTCGTTTTACAGGTACAGGCCGTTATTTTCCAGTTCGTCGATCAGATCGCCCATGATATCCACATGGTAGGGCGTGATGATATAGGTGTTGGCCGCGACCTTCTTGATCTTGCCCTCGCCCGCGTAGGCAACGCCGGAGAGGAAGTCGACCAAGCGTCTTGCAATGTCCTTGTTCGTGGATTCGAGGTTGATGACCACCGTGCGCTTTTCCTTCAGGTGGTCGGCGATCTCGCTGGCGTTCTCGAAGCGCTCGGGCTTGACGAGCACAACCTTGAGCTGCGTGGTCGCGTTGATGTTGACGACCTTGTTGCGGCGGTCCTCCGCCTTGCGGTCAAGGCTGCGGCGCTCGGCAAAAGCGCCCGTGTCGCCGCGATCTCTCAGATCGGGGAAATCGTCTTCATATTCCTCATCCTCATCCTCGTAGGGGTGAGCCCATTTCTTCAGATCATCAAAAATGCCCATGGCAGCAAGACCTCCTCGATCAATTCGTATAGTTGCGTGCGCCGAAGATCGCCGTACCCACGCGCACCATCGTCGCGCCCGCGCGCACCGCGTCTTCGTAGTCGCCGCTCATGCCCATTGACAGTATATCAAGTGTATTATCATACAACTTTGCATTGATGTCAACAAAAAGTGCATGAACTTTTTCAAAGTAGGGAAGGCTTCCGTGCTCGCCCTCGGCGACCGGCGGGATGCACATCAGGCCCCGCACGCGGACATTTTCGCACTTTTTGGCCTCCTGCGCCGCCTGCCGCTTTTCCTTCAGGCTCTTCTTCTGTGCGGCCTGCTGACGCTGCTGCTCCTGCCGCAATGGAAGCTGCAGAAGGTGGTATCCACAAAGAACTCAAAACTAAGTTTATTGAAGGTACTGCATCTTTCATGAGTTTGGTAGCTATCGCATTGGTTATCGGTCTTGCATTCTGTATTGAACGTATCATTTATTTGAGTTTGGCTGAAATCAATACAAAGAAGTTCTTGTCTGCTATCGAAGCTGCTTTGGAAAAAGGTGACGTTGAAGCTGCTAAAGACATCGCACGTAACACAAGAGGTCCTATTGCTTCTATCTACTATCAAGGTCTGATGAGAATTGACCAAGGTATTGACGTAGTAGAAAAGTCTGTAGTATCTTATGGTGGTGTACAAGCTGGTTACTTGGAAAAAGGTTGCTCTTGGATCACACTGTTCATCGCTATGGCTCCGTCTTTGGGATTCTTGGGTACTGTAATCGGTATGGTGCAGGCATTTGATAAGATCCAACAAGTAGGTGATATCTCTCCGACGGTTGTAGCAGGTGGTATGAAGGTTGCCTTGATTACAACTATCTTCGGTTTGATCGTTGCTTTGATTCTGCAGGTATTCTATAACTATATCCTGTCTAAGATTGAAGCTTTGACCAGCGAAATGGAAGATTCTTCTATCTCACTGTTGGATATGGTTATCAAATATGACTTGAAATACAAAAAATAATTAAGATGGCTAAGTTATCATATAAAGTATCATACTACGTACTGTATGTCATGTTCGCTATCATCTTGGTAGTGTTAGGCTTGTTCTACTTCGGTGGAGATGCTCAGGGCGATGCAGTATTGATGAGTGTTGACGCAGAAATGTGGCAACCGGCTCAGACAGACGCATTGATTTATTTGATGTATGTCTTGTTCTTTATAGCTATTATTGCTACCGTGGTTGGTGTTGTGTTCCAATTTGGATCTGCACTGAAAGATAATCCGGGAGCAGCGTTGAAATCTTTGATCGGTTTGGTTATATTGGTTGCAGTTGTTGTTATTTCTTGGGCTATGGGTAGTGAAGAACCACTCGTTATTCCGGGTTATAGCGGAACTGAAAATGTTCCTTTCTGGTTGAAGCTTACTGATATGTTCCTCTATTCTATCTATATCTTGTTTGCTGGTACAATCTTGGCAATCATTTTTAGTAGCATTAAGAAGAAATTATCATAACCGATTGAGGTAAATCAATCTAAAGAGTAATTACAATGGCAAAAGGAAAAAGAAAAGTTCCTGATATTAACTCAAGTTCTACAGCGGATATTGCATTCTTGTTGCTGATTTTCTTCTTGATCACGACATCTATGGATACTGACCGTGGTTTGGCAAGACGCTTGCCGCCTCCACCGGAAAAAGACCAGAAGATTGAGGACCAGAAGAAGAAAGAACGTAATGTTCTGCAAGTCTTCTTAAATATGCAGGACCAGTTAATGTGTGGGAATGATTATATTACAGTTGACCAATTGCGTGCGAAAACAAAAGAATTCATTGCCAATCCGTACAATGATGAAACGAAGCCGGAAAAGATTTCAAAGAATGTTGCTTTCTTCGGTACGGTTCAAGTAACGGAAAATCATGTGGTTTCTTTGCGTTGTGACCGCGGTTCTTCCTATAAGGCATATATGGCTGTACAGAATGAGTTGGTAGCAGCTTATAATGAGTTGCGTGATGAATTGGCTCAAGAGAAGTGGCAGAAAAATTATGCTGAGTTGGATCAAGAACAGCAAGATGCAATTCGTGAAATTTATCCTCAGAGAATTTCTGAGGCAGAACCTAAAAAGTACGGAGAAAAGAAGTAATGGGAAAATTTAATAAGACTGGTAAACGTGAGATGCCGGCGTTGAACACTTCTTCTCTGCCTGACCTTATCTTCACCTTGTTGTTCTTTTTCATGATTGTGACAACGATGCGTGAGGTAACATTAAAGGTTGAGTTTAAGGTTCCGCAAGCTACGGAATTGGAGAAACTGGAGAAGAAGTCGTTGGTTACGTTTATCTACGTAGGAAAACCTACTGCCGAATTTCGTAAGAAGTTAGGTAATGAGAGCCGTATCCAGTTGAACGACAGTTATGCTGAAGTTGCTGAAATTCAAGATTATATTATTGGTGAACGTGCCAGTATGAAAGAAGAAGATCAGCCACAGATGACAGTGTCTTTGAAAGTTGACCAAGATACGAAAATGGGTATCGTAACAGATATCAAGGAAGCTCTTCGTCAAGCTTATGCTTTGAAGATTAACTATTCTGCGCAACCGCGTCAGTAAGAGTTGATTTAAGATATAATAAAGGTCGTTTCATTTGTTGAAACGACCTTTATTGTTTTAAGTATATTGGATTTTTAAGATTTCACATTATATACTTCGCAGTAGATGTGTTCCTTTACAGAGTCAAAATCCTTTCCACATTCTATATCTCCATAGGCCATGATGAGCATAGGTAGGTAGTTGTCTCCTGCTTTGTAGGGTGGTTGTTGGTAGGGCTTTTCCCATAAGGAGAATCCTTGCCGTTGATAGAAGTTAATGCGGCGTTTAGCCATTTCTTCTTCGGGTATTTCCACTTCCAAGACGATGGGATGTTTTAAGAGTTGGCACAAATGGTTCAGTACACTCTTTCCATACCCGCCGTTACGCTGTGCGGGGTCAATGGCAAAATGCTCTATATAGTAGAAATGTCCGAAATCCCAGTAAGTGATGAGGCCTACCGGGGTGTTGTTATGGAAGATGATATTGTTATAGAAGTGCGTTTTGGTATCTGTATACTTGCGCAATTCCTCCAGTTCCCGGTACTCCTCTGAAGGGAACGATTGAGTCATTAATTTCTTCATATAGCTGTACAAGTCTGTGTCAGCTGTTGTAATACGTTGAAGTCTGATCATAAGTTCTTTAAGTTTAGTTTGTTCTTATTCTGTATAAAATTCAATGATGCGGCGGATAGCTCGTTGGCAGATAGGACAGAAAGTGGGATATTCATTGGTACGCATGCGGCAATTGTCTGCCGGACGGTAGATGCCTTTGGCAGAATAGCCGGCTCCTTCATATACACCTACGGGATATGTTCCACTTTCAGAAGAGGGAGTAGGAACGGGAGTTCCTTGTGCAAGCATGTCTTCCCACTTGGAGGTGAAATTGATTCTCGTGCTGATATTCTGTTCCCAGGGTTCCACATCTAATGGATAGGTATCTGTCATCACGTCATTGTCATAGAAATATTCATCGGCCAGTCCGCCAAAGCTATGCCCGAACTCATGTACCACAACGGGGCGGAACATTGGATGGTGGGCGGTAGTAAGGGTATAGGAATTATAGATTCCACCGCCGCCATATTCTTCCGTATTGGCAAGGATGATGATGTGTTCATACGGTATTCCAGCCAGCGCATCGTGTATGGATTTGACACGGGAGGTTGTCAGATACCGGTCTGAATAGAATGTGCTGAAATGAGAACTGAATGCTGTCCGTTTCCATTCTCCGAGGCGTGGTACACTTACTCCGCTGTCTTCGGAGGGGCTGGCCACTGCTACAATGTTGAAGTACTTTTTCATGGACCGGAAGGGTTCGTGGGCAAACAGACTTTCGCAGGCAATGGCTGCATCTTTGTAGAATACCGGCATCTCTTCGGGAGTATATCCTTCTGCAAGGATGGCTACGTCGATGCATTTGTCTGTATTGCCGCTTTGCAGCAGATATTTATGTGGTGTGATGTGGGCAGTACCTTTCTGCTGTATTAGGATATCGTCGGGACTGACCGTATGTTTCATGCTTGCCCGTACATTTCTACGCGGGTCAAGGAGTGTTATTTCTATTTCTGCAGGACGAAGGGGATAGGGAAGGAGGAAGGTGTTTTCGAATCCTTTGGTCACCGCTTTGGCTTCATCTGTTTCCAGCCACTCCTGAAAGAGCGAAGAAAAGGATGTTTTGTAGATTACGTTGCCATTGGCAGCATCCCGCATAATGATTTGTCCGTTTCCTTGCAGGGGCAGTTCAGACAAGTGATGCTTCCTTCCTGCCCAAGAGGGGAGACAAGACAGTCCGTCCAGGCATATCTCTTGTTTGGCTGCATTTCCGGTAAAGATATAGTCGATACGTAGGGTCTTATCGGCAAAATAATCGGCAAAGCTTTGGGCATGCAAGGATATTGCTGCCATCAGGCATAATAGGAATAAGGAATACTTTTTCATAACGGTTCATTATTATTGCTACGACAAAGATAATATCTTTAAAGCTCATCTGCAATTTTCCAGTCGTGCGAGATGGAATTTGCGTATACGCTTTGAAATGCCTGATATGCGGTATTATTCTTTTTTTGTAAGAAAAGTTATAAACCGTATTTTTATTGGCGAAAAAATAGCTAACTTTGCATATTGCCGTATAGATATGCGGGAGATATAGTAATTTATTAATCATTAGAATTTGAAATGGGACATCATCAGTTGGATACTTTAGACGAACAGATTTTAAAACTTATAGCCGATAATGCACGCATTCCTTTCCTTGAAGTGGCTAGAGCTTGTAATGTATCGGGAGCAGCCATTCATCAGCGCATTCAAAAGCTGACAAACTTAGGTATATTGAAAGGTTCTGAATATGTGATTGATCCGGAGAAGATAGGATATGAAACATGCGCCTATATCGGTATCTACCTAAAGGATCCTGCTTCCTTCGATGCTGTAACGAGAGCATTGGAAGCTATTCCCGAGATTGTGGAATGCCATTTTACAACGGGCAAGTATGATATGTTCATAAAGCTTTATGCCCGCAACAACCATCATTTGCTGAGCATCATACATGATAAGTTGCAGCCGCTGGGACTGGCGCGTACGGAAACCTTGATTTCTTTTCACGAAGCCATCAAGCGGCAGATGCCTATAACGGTAGAAGAAGAGGAAGATTGATTCTACCGACGGATATAATCGACGAATGCATAAGGGCAGGGATGCTTCTCATCTGCGGGGTGAGACTCCCTGCTTTTTTCTTGCCATACAGTCGGAGCGACTTCGGGAAAGTAGGCGTCCACCTGAGTGGCTTCTGCATCCACTTCGGTCAGGCAGAGGGCATCCGCAAAGGGGAATGCCTGGCGATAAACACTTGCACCGCCGATGATGTAGACGTGTTCGTTGGGTTGGCAACTGTTCAGTGCTTCTTCCAGTGAGGGAAAAACTTCTGCACCGGGACAGAGCAAATCTTTTTGAGTGGACAGAACAACGTTGCGGCGGTTGGGAAGCGCGCCTTTGGGGAGAGATTCAAAGGTCTTTCGGCCCATGATGATGGTATTTCCCGTGGTGAGGGCTTTGAAACGCTTTAAATCATTGGGAAGCCAAAATAGCAATCGGTTCTGATAACCGATACCTCTCTTTCTATCTACTGCGGCGATAATACTAATCATATGTGTGTAAAATTCTTTTCTCTTTCTATCTTTTTATTATAGGATTTATACTGACACTTTCCCTGCAATATGCGGATGCGGGTTATAGTTGATCAGCTCGAAATCCTCGAACTTGAAGTCGAAGATGCTTTTCACATCAGGATTGATTCTCATCTGCGGCAAATCCCGCGGTTCACGAGATAGTTGGAGCTTTACCTGCTCCAAATGGTTCAGATAGATATGGGCGTCTCCTAAGGTATGGATGAAATCCCCGGCTTTCAGTCCGGTGACTTGTGCCATCATCTGCAGGAGCAGGGCATAGGAAGCGATGTTGAAGGGCACTCCTAAAAAAATGTCCGCACTACGCTGGTACAGTTGCAGACTCAGTCGTCCGTTGGCGACATAGAACTGGAAGAAAGCGTGGCAGGGAGGGAGGTTCATGTTGTCCAAATCGCCTACATTCCATGCGCTGACTATAATCCGGCGTGAGTCGGGATTGTGCTTGATGGTTTCTACAGCTTCGCTGATCTGGTCGATGGATCCGCCTTTATAGTTCGGCCAGGAGCGCCATTGATATCCGTAGATATGTCCTAGGTCGCCGTTTTCGTCTGCCCATTCGTTCCAGATACGTACACCGTTGTCCTGGAGATATTTCACATTGGTGTCTCCCTGGAGGAACCATAGCAGTTCGTATATGATTGATTTAAGATGCAGCTTCTTGGTAGTAAGGCAGGGGAAGCCTTCATCCATGTTGAAACGCATTTGGTGGCCGAATACGCTGATGGTGCCGGTACCCGTACGGTCGCTTTTCTCTACGCCTTCGGTCAGTACGCGGTTCAGCAGGTCTAAATATTGTTTCATGATGTAATGCTCTGTTTTTATCCGAACGCAAAGGTAGGGGAATTAATTAAAGATTAATAATTAAAAATTAAAAACTTAGAGGAAGGGGGTCATCAAGTTTCCCACCCAGCCTACGAATTTCTTCCATCCGGAACGCTTTTTCCAGACTTCAGGAGTGAGCAGCGTACTGTTTTGCATGTCTCGTTCGAACATGGCATTCAGTTCATTGGTGGTCTTGGGGTCGAAGATGAAAGCGTTTGTCTCGTAGTCGTAGCGCAGGCTGCGGCTGTTGAGATTGGCGGTACCTACTGTGCAAAAAGTGCTGTCTACCATCATTATCTTGGAATGGTGGAAGCCGCCGTTGAAGAGGTATATCTTGGCTCCTTTCTTCATCAGCTTATGTGCTATATAGAATGAGGCATCCGGTGTAAAGGCTATGTCTGACACGGCAGGTATCATGATTTCCACTTCAGTACCTTTTTTCAGTGCGTTCTTGATTGCCTTGCGGATTGATTTGGTCGGAACGAAATAGGGATTCACGATTCGGATATTCTTCTGTGCGGCTTGTATGGAAGCTGCATAGGCATGGCTGATGGAGCGTGGTGTTTCGCGTGGCGTGCGGTCTACGATGGCTATTTCTTCGGCAATACTGTCGGGCAGTTGCGGAGTGTCCGGAAAATAGGCGGGACCTCCAACGTGTTGTCCCGTCTCCCGGTTCCACATGGTCAGGAAGATGCCTTGCAGATAGCGCACGGCATCTCCTTCAAGATGTATGTGCATATCGTGCCATTTACCGATTTTAGGCAATCCGTTGATGTAGTAGTCGGCGATGTTCATGCCACCGGTATAACCTATCTTTCCGTCAATTACTACTATTTTCCGATGGTCGCGGTGTATGGCGTGGTTTACCCAGGGAAAAGTGATAGGGTCGAACTTGACGATTTCGATGCCTTGGGCATGGATGGATTTCAGATGGTGTTCCTTCAATGGTTGGTTGTTGGACCAGTTACCGAAGGCATCGAACATGGCGCGGACTTCAACCCCTTCCTTGACCTTCTCTGCCAGAAGGCTGAACAAGGCATTGGCTATGGAGTCGTTGCGGAAATTGAAATATTCCAGATGGATATGATGCCGGGCATGGCGGATATTCTCGAAGAGGTCGACGAACTTGTCATGACCGGTCATCAGTAATTTCACTTCATTGTTGTAAGTAACGGGAGCGCCCATTTCCTTCAAGTAATTCATGACGATGGAATCGCTTGTTGTTTGCGCTTCGATATTCCCAATAGAAAAAACGAATAATGTGATGAATAGAATCTTTCTCAAAACTTTCTCCTCTTATTTAGTTTTCTGAGTGGGCAAAGATACAATTTCTTGTTGATATATGTCTGTCCGTTTAAAAAAAAAATTAGCCCTTACCTTATTGGATAAGATAAGAGCCAAGACTTTGTTGGAGTAGTGCATGTCCTCTTTCTCCGGGCACGGATATGTATTTATGCCATGGATACAATCTTTCGGTAACCGAAATAGAGCAATACTACTCCGGCAATGATTAATGACTTGGGATCAAGCTCTGACGCTCCGCTCCGGATGGCAGAATCAAAGGTCTCGCGCAAGGTGTCTAGTATCAGCTGCACTCCGTCAAGGGCAACGAATAGTACGAGGCACAATGTGAAGCAGAATGCTGCCCATATTTGTGCCAAGTGGTGGCTACGGTCGGGCAAGTGTCGCAGTACGCGGCGGCTGAATCTGTTATCGGCTATTTCCTGCCGGTGTTCGGCAAAGAATGAAGTCAGGAGTTTATCATTATTTTCCATCATAACCATTTTGTTTTAAGTAGGAAGCCATTTTATCTTTCGCCCGCGAGAGGTGGCTTTTTACCGTTCCCGCCGGACATCCGGTGATACCTGCAATCTTTTCGATGCTTTGGTCTTCCATGTAGAAGAGCGTGATGCAGGTGCGTTCCATTTCCTTCAGTGTGGCGAGGGCACGGTAAATGTCTATGTGCTGCCCCACGTCCTGCTGCAGTGTGCTGCATTGAGCATCCACTTGGTACGTATCCAAACCGTCTGTTTCCTTCCGGCTGCGAATATAGTCATAAAAAACATTATAGGCAATACGGTAGAGCCAGGTCGAGAAATTGGATAGATTCTTGAACGAAGCGATGTTTGTATAGGCTTTGATAAACGTATCTTGTGCCAAGTCGTCACTCAACTCGCTGTCGCCGCAGGTCTGGTGCAGGAAGAACCGCCG
>OMGY01002815.1_pt1 | contig 12459 bp, 9 predicted proteins | sample 1674461 | NCBI WGS metagenome assembly OMGY01 (sample SAMN05578579, study PRJEB25193) | human gut metagenome | biome: Human Microbiome; feature: human-associated habitat; material: feces | host: Homo sapiens | place: USA:Birmingham
CAGGGAACCTCGATGGCCTGCCCGCACATGTCGGGCGTGGCAGCACTCGGACTCTCCTATGCGCTGAAACAAGGCAAGCACTACACCCGCAACGAGTTTATCAGCATGCTCCTCACCTCGGTGAACGACATGGAACGGTATCTCGACGGCACAAAGGAGTCGAACGGCACGATGTACCTCGAAAACTACCGCAAGCAGCTGGGTACAGGCGCAGTAGACGCTTATCAACTGCTGATGCAGATCGAAGGCACGCCGTGCCTCAAGGTCGGCGTAGGGGCTGAAGAACTCGTTCCCCTGACGCAGTTCTTCGGTGGCAGCGCAACGAACCTCACCTACACCGGTGTTTCGATGTCCGCAGCCGACATGGCCAAATTGGGGATCGAAACCTTGCCCACAATGGCCTACGGCAAACTGAAGATCAAGTGCACCAAGTCCGGCGTAGCGAAGATTACGGTTACGGCAATCGGCGGCGGCGACAAGGTCGGTACAGGTACCGTGATGGGCGGCATGACGATCACCAAGGAGTTCGCCATCATCGCCCGCGGCGTACAGGCCGGGAACGGAGGTTGGTTATAATACGAATTACGATAACAGCAAAAAGATCATGAGAAAGACTATCTATATTCTCTTTGCCATACTCGGCATGAGCCTGTTCGCAGGGTGCGACGACGACAACAAAGACAACAACACGCCGTTGGCCAAGCAACTCGTCGGAGAATGGCGCCTGACCTCATGGACAGGCCAGGCTCCGCAGGTGTTCGACGCCTACATCGCATTCGACGGCGGGTCGTTCACCATCTACCAGAAGATCGAATCCGTAAAGTACCAGAAATACACGGGCAGCTACTTGCTCAAAGGCGATGTACTTTCGGGAAATTACAGCGACAACACCCCCTGGGGAAGCTCGTACACGGTCACGGCAGACGAATCGTCCAACACCATCACGCTGACCAGCACGGCCGACACCGGCGACGTGTGCGTATACACTCGTGCGACGATTCCGGAGTCGGTAAAGAACGACGCGGTAAGCATGCAGGGCGTACGCTCGGATTTCTTCCGGTTGCTCTAAGCCCCGGCTTGTAATATTTCCAAAGCCTTCGGCACTTGCCGAAGGCTTTTTTTTACGCCTGTCCCCGATGCCGCAGTGCGGGTTCGCCATGCGCAAACGGCAAGCCCCCGGTCAACGCCACAGGCACCCCGCAGGCCGGAAAACCAGCTGCCCAGATGATCTTCCTTGCATCCGGCAAAATATTTCAATCCGTATTTGTTCTCAATGGCAATCACGATCCTGCCGTCCGGTGCCAGATGCTTCTGCAGGATCTTAAGGAAATCCTCGTAAGGCGTCTTGCCGCCTATGTAAGCCTGTCCGTACTCAAAAACACCGATCAGACAGATATAGTCATAGTCTGCGGGAAGTTCCGGTTCCACATCCGTGAAATTGCCCACATGGATCGTCACATTTTCACATTCGCTGTGGCGGTAGGCGTTGATCAGGCTGCGCTTCTTCGAGAGATCCACACAGGTCACTTCCCCGGCTTTTCTCGCCAGTGCACCCGTGATGGCTCCGCATCCGCTGCCCACTTCCAGCACTTTCTCTGTTTTCTGTATGGGAAGGAAATCCACGATATTTTCCCGGAGAGCAGACAAATGATACAGGATCGGCCAGCTCTTTCGCTCCGCAATGATCCTGTCATATTCCACCGTACTGTATTTTTTTACAATGTCTAAGATCTCGTCCTCCACACAGCCGTCGCAATAATAATCCTCGCCGGGATATTTATCCAGATTCAGTGTGATCTTCCCGATGGTCTCTGTCATTCCTTACTTCTCCTCCGCATCCCATACTTTTGTTTCGGAATCCATATCATAATATCCTACGGTGTTCTTGTCCGATACCACCGTAATATTCAAGGCATCATACAGTCTGTGATATACCTCGAAGGTATCCTGATTGTAGCCGGTCACTCCCAGAGACAGCAGATACTCACCACCCTGTAAGTTCATCTTCTGGGTAAAAGTCACATTTTTCACCTCTCCCGGCTCCACGCTGTCCAGAAAAGCCTTTTCAATCATGGTATTTGTACCGGTGATCTCCACACCGATGACGTTTTTTACAGAAAATGCAAAAATGGGGGCCGGAATATGATCCATAAAACGAACCCGCATATGGATGGTAAACATACTGCCCTTCAGGATCGCATTGGTGGGAACCCCTCTGTCATCCGTAATGTAAAATTCCTCAATCTGTGCCTGCTTCGTACCGTATTCCAGGGCATTGGGATTCTGCCCCTTGGCCTCCATGGAAGCCTGGGAAGCATCGGTCCCCTTCTCATCTGCTTTTTGGGCAGCTACTCTCTGCAGGTCTTCATCATCCAGCAGACTGGCAGTCTCTTCTCCCACACCCTCCGGGCCGTCATACTGTCCCACCAATACCCTCTTGTAGGTGTCGATCATAGCCTTGGGACTGCCTTCGCCCAGGATATTTCCCTGATTCAGCAGATATACACGGTCACAATATTTGCTGATACTGCTCAGATCATGACTGACGAACACAATGGTCTTGCCCATCTTCTTGAATTCTTCGAATTTATGATAACATTTTGCCTGGAAAAATACGTCACCGACACTCAGAGCCTCATCCACGATCAGGATCTCCGGCTCGATATTGATGGCCACCGCAAAGGCCAGCCGGACGAACATACCGCTGGAATAAGTCTTCACCGGCTGATAGACGTAATCTCCGATATCCGCAAAACTTAAGATCTCCGGAAGCTTTGCCTCGATCTCCTTCTCGGAAAATCCCATCATCGTCCCGTTCAGATACACATTTTCAATGCCGTTATATTCCATATTGAATCCGGCACCCAGCTCCAGCAGAGCGGAAATACGGCCATTTACCAGCACTCTTCCCGAAGTGGGATTCAATACACCGGTGATGATCTTCAGGATCGTGGATTTACCGGAACCGTTGGTACCGATAATACCAACCGTTTCTCCCTGATAGATCTTCATGTCCACACCCTTCAGGGCATAGTGAAGCTTATGCTTCGTCTTTTTTCCGAAGCCGAAAGCCTCCTTCATCCGATCTGAGGGCTTATCATATAGTTTATAGATCTTCTGGACATTATCGACTTCAATGGCCAGCTTTTTCTTTTCCTGCATCAATTTTAATCCTCGCTTATCAGCGTTACACTGTCTTTGTCATACCATATGGCCAGAGAACGGTTGGCCTCGTTATTTTCATCCTCCGAGAGGTCTCCCATGCACAAAAACCAGGGCTTGTAGTGATAAGGTTGCAACTGTACATCATCCTCATCTCCCAATAGCTTATCCACCCGTTCCAGATATTCCTGATGGAAATTATACGCTTCTCCGGTATGCACATAGTAATAGGCCCCATAAGCCGAATAATGTCCTGCCTGATTGGGTGACACCTGAAAGATCATGATAAATTCCAGACCCATAATCGCATAAAACCACCACACTGCGGCTCCGTTCCAGTTCGCCAGCCATCTTGCCGCGCTGCCTGATGCCTTCTTCTGCAGTCTTTGCTGCAGCCAGCCACACCAGTATATTTCGTTCAGGAACAACAGCAATAAATATGTGATCTTCACCGCATTCAGAGTTCTGGACAATCCGGCATGTCCGAGGGAATACAGGCTTGGGGTGTAACCGGTGGCATACAGGCAGAAGGACCACAGAAGTACGACTCCCGGATACCGGAAACGATACTTCGTCTCCTTAAGTGCCTGCCAGATCAGGGGTAACAGCATCACCATTACCATAAGAACAATAGATCCCGTAAACTCTGGAAGATGTTTTACTCCTTCCAGAAAAGATCTGCCAATGGACTCCAGGGGACTGTATCCCCAGCCGACATAGCTGCGGGCCCGCACGGAATTGCCCGGTGCCGCTACATTCAGCCCAAATCCTATAATGTATACCAGCGTAGCAGGCAACAGCCACAGTCCCTTTTTCCGGTGTTCCACTACCACACTTATAAACAGAATCGTCAACAGCGATAAGAGTCCCTGCAATGCCGTGACAAAATTGCTTCCGGCCGTGATCATGGAAAGCAGTACCGAGGCCGTAAATAGCAGCCCGGTAGCAGTTCTTCCTTCTGCTCTCTCCAGGCAGATTGCCACAGACAACATCAACAATCCAAAGCCGTGCATTCCCACGTAATGAACTCCGCCGTTATACCAGTAGAAGCCACTCTGTGCGGAATAAATAAACATAAAGACTGCCACTGTAATCACTGCCTGTGCTGCCAGGCCGGTCCACTTTTCCATGCCCAGTACTTTCCGCAGGATCACATGGGTAAATGTCATGGTACCCGCCAGCAATAGCAGCAGGATGAACACTGGACCGAGGAAATAATACTGTTCTCCCCAGATTGCCGGCATCAATGCCATAAAGAAAATAGAAGAATAGGTTCCCTGCCACGCATACCACTGCGTTCTGGAGCAATCCAGTGCACCGGAGATGGCAGCCCATTTTGACTGTTCCTGCTCCATGGCAGCTCTGGCAAATCTTCCGAAATTGTAATCATCATAATACGGAACCGCATAGACTGTCAGACGAAACAATGGAATCAGCGTCAACAGCAGCAGTCCGCAGCATCCCACGGCCAGCAGGATCTGTCCCGGCTTCCATAACCAAAATTTTCTAAATTTTTCACGAGCACCCTTCAATTACTTTCACCCTTTCTGTTTTCCCCACAACAGTTTTGTAATGCAGCTCCTCCCCACAAGGTTCTTCATCTATAAAAGTTTTGCTATGCTCTGTTTTTTATAATACGATTTCTCCGTTCTTCGAACTCTCGAAATCGTAACAATCATTCGTATTATAGCACGTCTGCGAAATGTACCTTCAATCGTTTGAAAATAACGGCTCCCAACCCGAACAGTACTACCGTTACGATCCAGAAATACATGGTGGAAAAGAAATCCTGGAAAAACCATTCCTTCTCATAAATAGCACTTCGATAACCGTTTACAATATACACCAGCGGATTCAGCTTCAGAATCGTGATCCAATTGCCGGACAGGGAATCCAGATTCCACAAAATAGGAGTGGCCCACATGCCGATCTGCAATCCGATACTGATGATCTGAGACAGATCCCGGAAAAATACTACTACTGCACAAGTCGTATAGCTGAGTGCCAGTACAAAAATGAACAGGCAGAAGCTATAGTATACGATCTGTATCGTATATATGGTAGGATAATACCCGTAAATTGCTGCCACAATCAACAGCAGACACACAAAAAATACATGAATAAAGGTGGCTGCAATAATCTTGATGATAGGCAGGATACTGATCTTAAATACTACTTTTTTCACCAGATAGTTATATTCCAGCAGCGCATTGGTTCCATTGTTTAATGCCTCACTAAAATAGAACCAGGGTACAAGCCCAGCCGTCAGGAACAATACAAAGGGTACTTCCACACCCTCCCGCAGGGGAGTACTCGTATTACCCATGATCTTATCAAAAACAATGTAATACATAGCCACCGTGACCACCGGCTGTGCCATAGCCCATACCGCACCCAGATAAGATCCCGCATATCTTTTTTTGAAATCATTTTTGGCCAGTTTCCAGATCAGATGACGGTTCTGGAACAGTTCCACCGGCAGTCCGGTGAATTTATCATACCAGTGAATAAAAGCAACGCATGCCGCCGCGATCACTACGCAGGAAATGATCTTCTTGGCCAGTTCCTGTCCCGGATCCGCCGCAGGTCCCGGATTCTTATGGAATACAATAAGTACTGCCATGATCACTGCCGTTGTCACAAACAGGGCAATGCCCGCTTTTTTACTTACCTTCATTCTCTTTTTCCTTCACGTACTCTTCCAATGTGCCCCACTTGGTATCCTTCTCGGAAAGCGTCAGTTCCATGCCTTCTGGAATCGGCCATTTCACACCGATATCCGGTGTGTTGTAAGCGATACCGCCCTCATCATCGGGATGATAGAAATCCGTACATTTATAGCAGAATTCCGCATAATCCGACAGTACCAGAAAACCATGTGCAAAATTCTTCGGGATAAAGAACTGCTTCTTGTTCTCTTCAGACAAAAGCACTCCGTACCACTGGCCGAAAGTCCTGGAACCTTCCCGCAGATCCACTGCCACGTCATAGACTTCTCCGCGGATCACGCGCACCAGCTTGTCCTGAGGAAAATGTTTCTGGAAATGCAGTCCACGCAATACACCCTTCTTGGAAGCGGACTGATTGTCCTGTACGAACACCTCAGGAATTCCCGCAGCCTTGAAATCGTTATAATTGTAAGTCTCCATAAAATATCCTCTGGTATCTCCGAATACCGTAGGAGTAATGATCTTTAATCCTTCAATTTCACAGGTTTCTACTGTTATTTTACCCATTTATTTCGTCCTCACTCTCTATTTTTATTGACTATTCGTAGGTGATATTCATGTCCACACGACCTTCGATGCCGTCCACTTTTCCCTTGGAGGTATACTGCCAGGTCTTATAATATCCCTGATATAACGGAACACTGCGATACTCTGCCAGCCAGATATGATAGTTTTCCAGTCTTGCTGTCTGCAGATTATTGTTGTACCAGTTACGGCTGGCATAGACACCCGCCGTGTATCCGGCATTTTCTATGGTCCTGCAGAACGCTTCACATACCAGTGTTCTGGTCTCCGCATCCAGACTGTCCGCACGGCCGTTACCGCCCGCACCTTCGGTATCGATAAATACCGGATAGTTCAGCCGGTAATCCCGGATCAGTTCGATCACCGCGGAAGCCTCTTCCACAGCTTCCTTCTCATCCACAGCCTGGGTGAAAAAGTATACGCCCACCGGAATTCCTGCGGCCTGTGCACCCTTCATGTTCGTCACGAACATGGGATCTTCCACCAGGCTTCCGGTTACCGAACCGCGGTATCCGGCACGGATAATGGCAAACTGCACTCCTGCGTTTTCCACCTTATCCCAGTCGATCTCCTTGTTCCATTTGGAGACATCGATACCGACCTTTGCGTTACCGGACGTGGTCTGCAGCTTCTGGATCTCTGTCTTGTCCGCATCTGCCAGAGCACCTGCCACGGCGCTGTCCTCGGCTTCTGCATCCACTTCATCCTCCGTCTTGATCAACAGGGAAATATCGTCAATGGCCAGAAACTCCACTTTATCCTTGACGTGAACTCTTGTCTCACTGACCGGAACCTTATATCCCTCAATGGGAAGGAGCTCAATATAATAGTCTCCGGAATCCAGATCTCCAATGTAAATGATACCGTCCTGATCCAGATCCTTGTAATCTCCCAAACCGTCCAGTCGTACGTAGAAGCTCTCCCCGGTCACCGGACTTCCTTCGTTGTCCACGATCTGGATCCGCAGATCCTTTTCTATGGAGGTGGCTACCAGAGATAGACGGTTGCTGTTATCCTTTGCAGCTTCCAGAATTGGATTTACTTCCTGATCAAAAAACGTATTATCTTTTAAAAATGCCTTCAGATCATTGCCGATCTGACCATCCGGTGAGACCGTCTCTTCTGCCTGATCGCCATTTTCCGCCGGAGATGCACTGTCACCCGCTCCGGCATTCTGAGTGCCGGATGCCGGCGGTCCGGAAGCTGCCGTAAACTGCTCCCTGTTGACATACATGACCAGCAGTGCCACCAGCAGGATCACCGCCATGGAGGCCAGAATCGCCATTTTCCGCAGCTTAGAGTCCATTTGCTACCTCTACCAGATATTTTCCGTAGTTCGTCTTAAGCAGCGGCTCTGCCAGAGCAAGCAGCTGCTCTTTGTCAATGAATCCTCGCTTGAAAGCGATCTCTTCAATACAGGAAATGTACAGACCCTGTCTCTTCTGGAAAGCCGCCACAAAATCTGCCGCATCCAGAAGGGCATCATGATTGCCGGTATCCAGCCATGCAAAGCCTCTTCCCAGTGTCTCTACCTGTAAACTGCCTCTGTTCAGGTACTCGTTGTTGATGCTGGTGATCTCAATCTCTCCTCTTGCAGAGGGCTTTACATTCTTTGCGATCTCCACTACAGCATTGTCATAGAAATACAGTCCGGGAACCGCATAATTGCTCTTGGGATGCTCCGGCTTCTCCTCGATGGAAAGTGCCTTGCCGTTCTCATCAAATTCCACTACACCGTATTCTCTGGGATCACGCACATAATAGCCGAAAATAGTTGCGCCCTTTTCTCTGGCAGCTACTCTGCGCAATACTGCGGAAAAGCTCTGTCCGTAGAAAATATTATCTCCCAGTACCAGTGCCACTCTGTCATTACCGATGAAATCCGCACCGATGATAAAGGCATCTGCCAGCCCGCGGGGCTGATCCTGCACCGCATATTCCAGGTGCATGCCCAGCTGGCTGCCGTCTCCCAGCAATTCCTGAAATACCGGAAGGTCTCTTGGGGTGGAGATGATCAATACCTCTCTGATATCTGCCAGCATCAGTGTTGACAGGGGATAATAGATCATGGGTTTATCGTACACCGGCATGATCTGCTTGGAAATCGCTTTTGTCAGGGGATACAGTCTGGTTCCGGAACCTCCCGCCAGTATAATTCCTTTCATTTCGTCCTCCGATCCGCCCTTTTCGGGCTTCTTTTTACTTGTTTTTTAACACACCGAATGGGAACGACGTTCATCGTTCCCATTTAACAGGTATTCTTTACTTTTCTTCGTACATCTCATTGTAGTACTTCTGGTAATCACCGCTGGTCACATTATTCATCCAGTCTTCATGCTCGAAGTACCAGGCGATGGTCTTGCGGATGCCTTCCTTGAACATGGTCTCGGGATACCAGCCGATCTCTGCCTTGATCTTGTCCGGTGCAATGGCATATCTTCTGTCATGTCCCTTACGATCCTCCACGTAAGTGATCAGGTCGTTGTTAATATGTGCCTTGCGGGGATCGGAATCCGGAAGCATCTCCTGCAGAGTCTCAATGATAATGTGGATGATCTCGATATTCTGCTTCTCATTATGTCCGCCCACATTGTAGGTTTCGAACAGTCTTCCCTGTTCCTGTACCATATCGATAGCCTTAGCATGGTCTTCCACATACAGCCAGTCACGGACGTTCTTACCGTCACCGTAGACCGGAAGCTTTTTGCCATGCAATGCATTATTGATGATCAGAGGGATCAGCTTCTCAGGGAACTGGAAAGGACCGTAATTGTTGGAGCAGTTGGTAATGTTGGCAGGGAAATGATAGGTATCCATATATGCCTTCACCAGCATGTCCGAGCTTGCCTTACTTGCGGAGTAAGGGCTGTGGGGATCATACGGAGTGGTCTCATAGAAGAATGCATTGTCATCATCGGGAAGAGATCCGTAGACCTCATCTGTAGATACATGCAGGAACTTCTTGCCTTCTTTGAAGCTGCCATCGGGAAGCTCCCAGGCTGCCTTGGCACAGTTCAGCATCACTGCAGTACCCAGGACATTGGTCTGTACGAAGATCTCCGGGTTGCGGATACTTCTGTCTACATGGCTTTCTGCCGCAAAATGTACCACACGGTCGATATCATTCTCTGCGAAAATTTTGCTGATGGCATCCTTGTCACAGATATTAGCCTTGACAAAGGTGTAGTTCTCACGCTTCTCCACGTCCTTGAGATTCTCAAGATTGCCTGCATAGGTCAGTGCATCCACGTTGATGATACGGATTTCATTATCGTATTTTTTAAACATGTAATGAATATAGTTGGAACCGATAAAACCGGCCCCTCCTGTTACCAGATAAGTTCTCATTTTTTCTCCGTTCTGCGCACAGCGCACATTTTTTGTTATAGATAGGGATATTTTACCATAAAACGAGCAGGATATCAACACGGCTCCTCCGCACTTCGTGCTCTCGGATCCGTGACACCCATTCGCATTCCGGGCTATCGTCCTACATGCTCATGTGTGTTTCATCAGCTAATGGCCAGCCGGTTCCGCCTGCAAGCAGTCTCACCGGCTGGTCATTGCTGATGTTAATATCCCAGGTAGCTGAGGTTCAGATCCACATTGCCGCTGATGCCGCTGACTTTTCCTGTGGATTTGTATTGCCACAGATCATAGCGTCCGGTGTAGGTGGGTGCTGCTGCATACTGGGCCAGCCAGATCTTGTAACCACTCAGTGCACTTGCATCCATCTTCTGGCTGAGCCAGGTCTTGTTGGCATACACACCTGCGGTGTATCCTGCATTCTGAATGGTATTGCAGAATGCCTTACATACTGCCGTTCTGGTAGCGGAATCGATCTTATCACCTCTCCCGCCGCTTCCTTCCACATCCAGGAATACCGGATAGGAAATCTTGTAACCGCTGATACGGTCCAGTACCATGGAGGCTTCCTGTACTGCCTCGACCTCATCCACTGCCTGGGTAAAGAAGTATACACCCACTTTCAGTCCTGCTGCCGTAGCTCCCTTGATGTTGGTCTTGAAGGTAGGGTCATCGATCAGTGCTCCCTGAGAGGAACCGCGATAACCCACACGGATGATCACATAGCTGACACCGGAATTCTTCACGGCGTTCCAGTCAATTTTTCCATTCCACTTGGACACATCGATTCCCATGGTGCCGGAACCAACTACCAGAGATCCGTCACTGGCAAAATTGTATTTTGCGCCCTGAATGACCTGTTCTCCGGTAACCTTGTTGCCATCCGCTGTAAAGAAATAAAGCTTTCCGTCCAGTGTCTGCCATCCGGTGTATTTCACATCACCTTTGATAAAGAACTTAGAGGCAGTAAAGTAATCCGCATAGACTGCTTCACGATAGCTGTCACCATCCTGCACATACAGCTGTACACCGCTCTTGTCTTTCAGCTTGGTGGTTTTATCTTCTCTTGCATTGGAAGCCTTTACTGTTACTGTGCACTTGGCTTCCACCTTGTTGCTGCCTTCTGTATACGTTACCGTTACCGTAGCACTTCCCGCTTTCACGCCGGTGATAGTAATGGTCTTGCCGCTTACAGCCACAGTTGCTATACCGGTATCGCTGGAAGCCGCACTTACGGTTCCACTTCCGCTGACTTTTGCGGTAACTGTATCCGTTGCCTTCGGATAAGTCGTCACTGCCGTCTTATCCAGAGTAATTGTCGCCGCCGGAGTTGCCGTAGGGGTTGCCGTAGGAGTCGCGGTAGGAGTTGCCGTAGGGGCCACTGTCGGGGTTGCCGTAGGGGCCGCTGTCGGGGTTGCCGTAGGGGCCGCTGTCGGGGTTGCTGTTGCCGTCGGGGGTACTGTCGGAGTCGCTGTGGGCTCTGCAGTCGGGGATACTGTCGGTTCTTTTGTAGGTTCTGCTGTGGGCTCTGTTGTAGGTTCTGCTGTCGGTTCCGCTGTTGGTTCTGCTGTAGGAGACACTTCTGCCATCCGCAGGAACTTACCGCTGTAAGCCACCGTTACGGTCTCCGGATCGGTAATGGTATCCTTGGATACTTCTTTATAAGTATTGGCAGTCGCGGTACTTGCCACCCACTGCACAGTATCCTGCAGTGTGGACTCTACAGTAGTATCCTTGATCTGTGTATCCTCTTTTGCAGCATTGATCTCAGATTCTTTCTTGATCTCATTGGAGACATCGACCTTTTTATAGGCGATGTCTTTCTTTACTTCTACTTTCTGTGCTGCTGTCGGCAGAACATAGTCCTTGTATTTATCATCCGTCAGTGCGTTTACCGCTACGGAATAATTCCCCGGCGTAATACCCTTTTTATAGATAATACCGTCCATATCGTCATCGGTCCAGGTCTCGGTCTTGCCGTTGGGATCTGTGATGGTTACGCTGAAGGGTACATTGGAGATCAGCTTGCCGGTCTTTTTATTGTTGAATTTGATCTTCAGATCCTTCTGTACAGAGACCAGCTCCAGTTCTACCGTACCGCCGTTGGTGTACTCTGCCTCTTCATATTCTTTCTGTTCTTCTGTATCCTCTTCTACTGCATTGGCTGCCGCGATCTTTGCCATCTGTGCGTCTGCCACTGCCAGAAGTCCCTGCTCACCGATCATCTGGATGCCGTCCAGCTGTGTTCCCACGCTGACGAACTCCGATACCTGTCCATCCACTGCCCGGGCACTGGCATAGACACTTCCGGTCACGATAGCCAGAATCAGTACCGCCACTCCGGTAGCTGCCATGATCCGGTCCATGGTACTCAGGTTCAGGAATTTTGTCCAGATTACAGCGATTCCGCCCTGCTTTTTGCCCCCGGTCTTTCTCCTGCCCGTGGGAGCCGGCTCTTCATCGTAATCCTCGTCGGCATAATACTCTTCATCGTCACTCTCTTCGATGTACTCCACGTCATCGGCGTAGTACTCCTCACCGTCTTCTTCTCCGGTGTACTCTTCCTCATCGGCATAGTACTCTTCGCCGTCTTCTTCTCCGGTGTACTCTTCCTCATCGGCATAGTACTCCTCACCGTCTTCTTCTCCGGTGTACTCTTCCTCATCGGCATAGTACT
>OMGY01002818.1_pt1 | contig 12444 bp, 11 predicted proteins | sample 1674461 | NCBI WGS metagenome assembly OMGY01 (sample SAMN05578579, study PRJEB25193) | human gut metagenome | biome: Human Microbiome; feature: human-associated habitat; material: feces | host: Homo sapiens | place: USA:Birmingham
AACACCGCACAATTCCCGCCTGACGGCTTAAGCACCGCTCCGGCGGCTGCGGCACTTAGAATTGTGCGGTATTGCCTAAAATCTCCGCTCTGCGCGTTTTCTTTGTAAAATAACGGTGCCCCCGCCCTATGCAGTTCATTTACCGCACGGGCGGGGGCGTTTTGTTGTAATTCCGTAGGGGCGCACACCATGCACCCATCCGTTTTATATCATCACACTACAGCGCTTTCTCACAAAGCACACCATGTAATAGCGCCATTTTATGGCCAGCCGTTACCCATTTGTAGGGGCCGCTGCTCACCTCTTTCCGAAAAACGCAATAAAAATGCTGTCTTTCTCCACATCAGGGAAAGGCAGCATTCTTCTTTATCCGTTCAGATCTTCGCCGTTGCTGGCAATCACATTTTTATACCATCCAAAGGACTTTTTCCTGTACCGTGCCGCCGCCCTGTTCGGGTACCGGGAAAAGCACCCGTGATCCTGCCGGGCTTTATTTTGCCTGTGCACCCTCTGGGAAGATGATCTTGTTCACAAAGAAGAAGATCACCATAGAAATGCCGCCATTGAGCACGGTGGTGCCAATGTTGTAGATGAAATCCGGCACCAGCAGGCCCGCAACCGCCACCCACACGCAGTTGATGGAGTTGACGATGCAGGTGATCAAACAGAACGCCACCACATACCAGGCGATCTGCTTGGCCAGGTTGCCCTTGCTGCGGAACACAAAGTTGCGCTGGATGGGAAAGTTTATGCATTCTCCCACCACCATGGCAACCATGTAGGCGCAAAAGTAAGGCAGACCGCCATGGGCGGAATCATACCCCAGGATGTTCCACTGGAAGGTTTCGCCAAACAGCGTGACCGGAATGCCCGGCCAGCCAAAATCCACCACCGGCAGGCTGCTGAACGCCGCCAGCAAAAATTGCAGCAGCAGGTATTTGAACACCGTAACCAGGTTGGATACGATCACAAACAGTCCGCCTTCGCGCACCCACTTGGCTGCGGCGGGGTGTTTTGCCGCAAAATTATTCCATAGCTGCATAAATAGCCCCTCTCTTTCCTCAGCTGTTGCGCAGGCGCTGTTCCAGCTGTGCGTTCAGCACCAGGTTTTTCACGGCTTCTACGATCACCCGCACAAGGCCGATGATCCAGAATCCCTGTAATTCCATCACAATGCCATCCACCATGCCCATGCTGATGGCACCGCTGGTCATTTTGGCCAGGGCACGCAGCGGCATGTTGTACTGGAACAACACATTCAGGTCCGGCTTGCCGCGCTTGTAGCTAGCGTTCAGCAGTGCGGTAAGCACCAGCCAGATCAGCCAGCCCAGCGGGCTGCGGCTGTGGTCCAGCTCGCCCAGGGTCATGTTACGGTCAATTTTAACTTTTCCCTGCTGCACCGGGCGGCCCAGCAGGGTGGCCCATTCGTCATCCGGCACGCTCTGCACCTTGCCGCTGGTATAGTGCGGCAGATGCTTGCCCGCATAGGGGTTGGGTGCGCCGGTACCGGCCACTTCCACCACGGCGGTCAGGCGGATGTCCGCACTGGACGCGCCGACCCGCAGCTCATAGCTGCCGCCTTCCACTTCCCAGCTGTCGGTCTTGGTGTTCCAGTAGCGGAATGCCTTGTCGTCCAGCGGGATGGTCACGGTCTTGCTTTCGCCGGGCTGCAGCTGCACCTTGGCAAAGCCTTTCAGCTCCTGTGCGGGGCGGAACACTTCTGCCCCGGGTTTTGCCACATACAGCTGCACGATCTCTGCTCCGGCGCGCTTGCCGGTGTTGGTTACGGTCAGGGTCACGCCATTGGACGCGGCCTGCAAATTGCTGTAGGCAAAGCTGGTGTAGCTTAACCCATAGCCAAAGGGGAATGCCACCGGCACACCGGCGGTCTGGTAATAGCGGTAGCCGACATACAGCCCCTCGCGGTACTGCACCATGCGGCCCGGCCCGGCAAAGTTATCCTTGGCGGGGGTATCCGCATAGGCGTTGACCCAGGTTTCGGCCAGCTTGCCGCTGGGGTTCACTTTGCCGGTCAGCACATCCAGCATGGCGCCCGCCCCCGCCTGGCCGCCCAGCGCACCATACACCAGGGTACGGCAGTGTTTGAGCCACGGGGTTTCCAGCGAAGCCCCTGCGCTGAGCACCACAAGGGTGTTGGGGTTGGCCTGCTGCACGGCCTTTAGCAGTTCGATCTGGTTGTCCGCAAGGCGCATATCGCCGCGGTCCAGACCCTCACTTTCCTTGATTTCATCCAGCCCCAGGCAGAGCAGCACCACTTCGGCCTTTTGGGCCAGGGCTACAGCCTCGGCCTGTTTGGCGGCATCCGGTTTGCCCTGGCGGTCAAAGCCGGGGGCAAAGCCCACGCTGGCCAGGCCGCTCTCTTTCAGGCAGTCCAAAAAGGTATCCACCTTGATGGAGTTGACCGCGCTGGAGCCAGCGCCCTGGTACCGCGGTGTCTGGGCAAAGTCGCCGATCACGGCAACTTTTGCGCCCTCGGCCAGCGGCAGCAGGTCGTTCTCGTTTTTCAGCAGCACAATGCTTTCGGCTGCGGCGCGGCGGGCCAGGGCGTGGTGAGCGTCCGCATCAAAGGTGCGGCTGTGGGACTGCACGGCGGCATGGGTATCAAACACCAGCGTCAGCAGCTCGTCCAGCCGGGCGTCCACATCCGCTTCGGTAATTTTGCCGCTCTGCACAGCCTGCATCAGCTCGCGCACCGCGTCCCCGCCGGGGGCGGGCATTTCCAGCGTGGAGCCGTTCTGCACGCCCAGGGCATGGTCATTGCTGCCGCCCCAGTCCGTTACCACAGCGCCGTCAAAGCCCCACTCCCCGCGCAGGATGTCCATTAACAGGTGGCGGTTCTCGTTGGCGTAAGTTCCGTTGATGAGGTTATAGCTGCTCATGATGGTCTTGGGCTTTGCTTCCTTGACCACGATCTCAAACCCGGTCAGGTACAGTTCCCGCAGCGTGCGTTCATCCACCACAGAGTCCGACGCCATGCGGCGCAGTTCCTGGCTGTTGACGGCAAAGTGCTTGGGGCAGGCCGAAATACCGTTGGACTGGATGCCCCGCACATAGCTCGCGGCCATTTTGCCGGAAAGATACGGATCCTCGGAGAAATACTCAAAGTTGCGGCCGCAGAGGGGGCTGCGCTTGGTGTTCAGACCCGGCCCCAGCAGCACGGCAACTTCCTGCGCGGCGGCTTCTTCGCCCATGGCCTGGCCGATCTGCTCGCCCAGGGCGGGGTCCCAGCTGCACGCCACAGTGGCTGCCGTGGGGAAGCAGGTGGCCGGAACACTGGGGTTTAACCCCAGGTGGTCCGCCGCGCCCGCCTGCTTGCGCACGCCGTTGGGGCCATCGGATAGGGTGATGGACGGGATATTATTTTTCGGCAGTGCACGGGTCCCAAAGGTAGTAGCGCCCGAAAGCAGCGCACATTTTTGTTCAAGCGTCAAAGCTTGCAGTTGTTTCTTTTGCATAAGGTGGTTCCTTTTCTTAAAAACAGCCTTGCGGCCCACCGCACAACCGCGCAAAGTCGGCGGCGATGGACCGCAGGGCAGCTGCACAGCTTACAAATTACACTTTACTGTGCCTTTTTCTTCTTGTAGCTTTTGAAGGTGAGAACTTCCAGCACGACCAGCAGTACAGCCAGCAGCACGTCGACCACGATCATAGCGGTACGCCAGATGGGGGTGGAAACAGTGTTGGCGGGGTCGTAAACGCGGGAGTTGACCACGGTGTACATGATGTTCTTGCAGGCCTGACGCATAGCCTTAACGCTGGTAGCACTGGTGGTATCGGTCAGGTGGTTGGTGGCAACATCGTAGTTCTTCAGCATCAGGTCGCAGCCGTTGCGGATGGCAATATCTGAATCCATGTAGTCAGTGAAGTGGAAGCCGTCGGTGATGACCATACCGCGGAAGCCCCACTCGCCGCGCAGCACGCCGTTCAGCAGTGCATTGCAGGCACCGGCCCACTGGTTGCCAATATAGTTCCAGCTGGACATGACGGCCTTGCAGCCGCCCACTTTGGCGCTGATCTCGAAGGGACGCAGGTAGATCTCGCGGATAGCCTGCTCGTCAGCCCAGGTGCAGAGCATCTCGTTCTGGTTGATCTGCTGGTCGTTCAGGGCAAAGTGCTTCATGTAAGCGTAGACGCCGTAGCTCTGGGCACCGGCAATGGAGCTGGCACCGATGTAACCGGCGAGGACGCTGTCCTCAGAGTAATATTCGAAGTTACGGCCGTCAAAGGCGGAACGGTGGCCGTTCATGGCGGGGGCGTACCAGCCGGTGACGTTCATCTCGCTGGCCATGCAGCCGATGCTCTCGCCGTAGCGGCGGGCCAGGTCGGTGTTGAAGGTGGAAGCGATGATAATCTCGGACGGGAAGCCAATGGAAGAAACGCCGGTAAAGTTGTTATTGATGGCAGCGGGGCCGTCGCAGTCGATGGTCGCGTACTTGTCAACACTGGCCTCGGCCTTGGTCTGGTAGCCGCCCAGGGCGATCAGGTCGTCCATCTCGGTGACGGTCATCTGGTCGAGCAGGGTATCCCAACGCTCGTCGTCGTAGTCAGCACCGCGCAGGTCAGCCAGCTTCAGGCCGTTGTTGGCACCGGTAACGGGCATCTCGTCGTTGGGGTCGTTGTGGTCCTCGGGGGTCCAGTTGTGGTCGTTGTACAGGGTGTTCATGCTTTCCTCAGACATGGTGTAGTCAGAGGGAGCAGCAACCGCCTCAGCATAGTTGGCGAAGTGATCAGCGCGGGATAGGGTGACGAGCTTGTCGTCAGCGAAGTCGAACTTGGTGGTAGCAGCTTCGGCGTCGGTGCTGCGGGGGTTGGACTCGTCATAGACGATGGTGGAAGCGACATTGTAGGTCTTGGAATCCAGCACCGTGTGGGAATCCTCGTTGATGCTGATGATATAGTCGCCCTCTTCCAGCACGTAGCAGCCCTTGTCCTTACTGTCAAAGCTGGCCATGTCCTCGGTGTTGAAAGTCAGGGTCAAGGTCTGGGAAGCGCCCGGCTCAATGGAGTCGGTCTTGCCGAAGGTGACGAGGTTGGCGGAAGCCTTCTCAATGCCGCCATCGGTGTACGGCGGGTTGAAGTAGACCTGCACGGCGTCCTTACCGGCCACACTGCCGGTGTTGGTGACGGTGACATCCAGGGTGATGGTGCCGTCAGCCTCGGTCATGGAGTCGATTTTCTGGGTAAAGGTGGTGTAGGACAGGCCGTGGCCGAAGGGATACTGCACGGTCTTGTCATAGTCGATCAGGCCCTCGGCGGCGGCAGTCTCGTAGAACTTGTAGCCGACGTAGATGCCCTCAACATAGTTGACGAAGTGCGGGGGAACCAGCGTTGCATCACCGCCAAACAGGCTGGCAGCGGTGTAACCAACGGAATCCGCATTGGTGTAGGCGAAAGCGCCGATGTTGTTGAAGTACGGTGCAGCGGTCAGGTCGTAGACGAAAGTGTCGGCAGAGTGGCCGGAGGGGTTGACCTCACCGGCAACAATCTCGCCCAGGGCGTTGAAGCCGGTCTGGCCGGTGCCGGGGCACCAGATAACGCTCTTGATCTGGGGGTGCTCATCGACGAAGCCCAGCTCGAGGGTGTTGGCAGCGTTGTAAACCAGCACAACGTTGTCGAAGTTGGAGCAGACGAGGTCGATCATGTCGCGCTCAGTCTTGCTCAGGGAGAGGTAATGCTGGCCGTCCTCGAAGTCCTTGTACTCGGTGGAGTTGTCGGTGTAGTTGGCGGTGCTCATATCGGTGGGCAGGTCAGCAAACTCACCGCCAACGCGGCTGATGACGACCATCGCAGTGTCAGAGAAAGACTTGGCGTTGTCGATCAGCTCTTGGGTGTAGCTGGCGGCGGTGGGTTCGGGCAGGGTCCAGTTATGGTTGCTGTAACCCAGCGCCGGGCGCTCGGCGCAGTAAGCGGTGTAGAAATCGCTCAGCTCGGTGTTGGTGTTGATGCCGGCGTTGTGCAGGCCATCCAGCAGGCTGACGGTGGGACGGTCGGCAGAGATCGCGCCAGCGCCGGTGCCGCCGTAGACAGGGCCGACAGAAGCCCAGCCAAAGACGTTCAGGTTGCTGCCGGAAGCGAGGGGCAGTTCGTTGTCATCGTTCTGCAGCAGGACGATGCCTTCCTCGGCAATCTCGGTGCACAGGGCGTTGGCCTCGTCACTGGATTCCTCGGTGATAGTGCCGTTGCCGGTGACCAGATCGAGCATGGTGCTCATGGGGCCAAAGGCAACCAGGTTGAGCATGATGCCGAAAGCCACCAGCACGGCCAGGCCAGACTGGGCGCGCACCATGAATTTGGTGGGCTTGGCCAGTTTCTTGTTGACCGCCATAGCGATCAGTACGATAATGGCGGCGGCAACCACAACGCCAAAGAAGATGAGCTGCGGGATGCAGTTATTGATCACATCGGCAACGTCGTCCAGGTTGACGCCCATGTTTGCCAGGGTAAGAAGCAGGGTGTTCATTGTTTTCCTCCTTTTATTGTGCCGCCCTCCGGATGGCGGCTGACGGGATTTCCGCTTTTATTGATGATATTGTACCAAAACAATTTTCTTTCGGCTCATTTTTTGCACAAACTGTTGTTTCCGTTGCATGTTTTGCAAAAGTTTCAAAAACATTTCATTTTTTGTTGTGCATCTCTCACAAAGCATCTCGACCCTATTTTGTGCACCCCGCCCAAACACCAAAAATGGCCGGGTGCCTTATCCTAGACCCCCAGCCATCCATTCAGCTTTTCTGCGGCAGCAGCACCCGCAGCGTAAACCACTCATTCTCCCAGTGCAGCGTCATAGTTCCGCCGCGCTTTTCGGCGGCGGCGCGCACACTGCGCAGGTCGCTGCCGCCATGGGTGTTGCGGCGCGGCAGGCCGTCCGCGCCCAGCTCCACTTCCTGCGCGCAGTAGTTTTCAAACCGCAGCATCACAAAGCCGTTCTGGGCGTACACCGCCACCCGGATCAGCCGCTTTTCGTGGTCGGGCTCGGTCTCTACGCTCTCGGTCGCGTTGTCCAGCGCCGTGCCCACAATCGTGCAGATCTCCCCTGTTTCCAAAAAGTCCAGCAAATGCCCGTCCGCCACGCAGGTCATCGTGATGTGGTGCTGCTGGCAGTACATGCTTTTGGCCGTCAGCAGGGTGTCCAGCACCGGGTTTCCGGTCTTGTTCTCCGCCTCGCACTGGCGGATGCCGCTTTCCATAGCCGCCAGCGCCACATCTTGCTTGGCGTGGTCCCGCTCCGCCCGGATGGCCGCAATCTGCATTTTCAGCTCGTGGTAGCGCCGGTTTATCAGGCGGATGTTCTCCTTGCTCTGCTTGTACTGCTCGTACTGGCGGTGCAAAACGCCGTCCAGCTCCGCCAGCTCGCTGTGCAGGGCGGCTTCGCGCAGCTGCTCGTGCTGCACCGTCAAAATCAGCACCCCGGCCAGGTCCACCAGCGTGCGGATGTAAAACATGTTCATGTTGGCTTCGCTGCCGTTGGCAAAGCTCAAATTGCTCACGGCAAATGCGGTCAGCGCCATGACCACCGCCACAAAAGTTCCTGCGGGCGTTATTTTCATCTTCCCGGCCGGGCCGGGGCGGCGGTTCTCCACAAAAAGCATCGCGGCAAAAATGCCGCCGTACACCGCCGCCAACAGCAGCAGCGAAAGCGGCTCCGCCCCGCCGCGCTGCGGCCACAGCACGCAGTGCAGCTGCCATTCCACGCTGGCCGCCAGCTCCGCCAAAATAAAGGCCCGCGCGCACACATAACCCGCTTCCAGCAGCGTAATGCTGCGTGTGACCCACAAAAACAGCAGCATGGAAAGAATCGCCATTGCCATGCAGGGGATCCACCACTCCAGCGGGATGCCTGCCGTGGGGGTGGCCTGCAAAAACGCCCCCAGCAGCACCGCCCAACCGGCTTCCACGCCCCAGATCACGCGCTGGTCCATCCGCGGCGGCAGCCTGTGCGCATACATCAGCGCCGCCAGCACTTCCGCCAAAGCGGTGTACAGGCGGGGAATATCCGGCAATGTCGTCATTAGCCCGCACCCCCAATATAATCCGCTAGCCCCGCCATAAAGGCCTTGCGTCGCGGGCGGCTGATCTGCAGCGTATACGGACCAACCTGCACCATATCCTGCTGCACGCCGGAAACCTGCGTCAGATTGACCAGATACCCGCTGTTGCACCGTGCAAACGCCCGGCCCACCAGCTTTTCCTCATAGTTTTTCAGGGTGCCCGGCACCACAAAATCTTCTTTTTCGGTGTAAAAATGTACCTTGTGGCCTTCGCTTTCCAGGTAATAAATTTCTGCCGCGTCCAGCCGCCGCATGCCGCCGTCCACCGCCACAGCCAGATAATGCCGCTCCCGCTTTTTCAGCTGTCCCAGTGCCTTTTGCAGCTGCTGCGAAAACGCAAAGTAGGGCACCGGTTTCAGCACATAATCCAGCGCCCCAACGGCATATCCGCGGATGGCATACTGCGCCATGTTGGTAATGAACACGATCAGCACCCCGCCGTCCCGCTCCCGGATGCGGCGGGCGGTCTCCATGCCGTCCAGGTACTTCATCTCCACATCCAGAAAGATGATGTCAAACTGCGGGCGGTAATCTTCCAGAATCTCCATCCCATCCGCAAACTCCGTTACCTCAAACGGCGTGCCGTACTGCCGGGTGTACCGCTGCACATACCCCGCCAGCTGTTCCCGCACCGCCGCCTCGTCCTCCACAATCGCAATCCGGGTCATCTGCTGTTCCCCTTTCTCAACATCACACTGCGGCCCCGCACAGTCCACATCTGGTGCGGCTTCTTAAGGTGGATCTGAAAACAAAGAAAATGACGGATATTTCACAAGCGCAAGACGGATTTAAGTCAAAGAAATCCTTTGTGGATTCCAAGGCTTTTTAACGCAAAATCCCGCTGCGTTTGTAGAAATAGACGATATTTTCGACTTTTCAGCTGCACCATCGATTGTTTTTAGTATAGCACATACAACCATACACAGCAAATGCGGAGTGGAGCAGTTTGTTTGCCCTCAAAGCGTTTTGTCGGTCGGGGCTGTTAGACCTGGCCAGCCCTGGCATGCCGCAAATATACAGGTTCGTTGCGAATCAACACCACAATATTCCGCAGTAGGGCGGCCAGCCCCCTGGCCGCCCTACTGCCGTACTATACATTAAAAATCCGCAGCATACCAAGCCCCGTCCGTAGGACGGGGCTTGGTAGATAAATTTATATTGAAAACCGGCAGTTCTCTGTTTCCAAAGATCTGCCGATCATACTTCTTATTTACCCCACACGGTCTCGGCGATTTCCTTGACCAGTTTGAGCTTGTTCCACTGTTCCAGCTCGGTCAGCTTGTTGCCGATCTCACAGGAGGCAAAGCCGCACTGCGGACTCAGGCAAAGACGGTCGAGCGAGATATACTTTTCTGCCTCATGGATGCGGGCGATTACAAAGCATTTCCCTACCCTGACGGTGCGGTTGTGTTTGACAACCCGCCGTATTATCGTGGACTGCCAGATCGCCTACGAAAACGGCGCAAGGGTAGAAACATCATTTGTGACGAGCTACAGCGGCGGGATTGTGGCGCAGACCTCACCGGATTTGACAAAGGCAATCAACCGGGAAAATGACAGGCTAATTAAAGCAAATACAAAAGAACTGCCGAAATATGACTACCCCATGAATGTTATCACCGCGGCCATGATGCAGAGGTATGCAAGATACGGGGGTAGACCTGAAAATTCGGGCAGATGGCTGCATCCAGGTTGGAAGCCTGGACGCACAAAAGCAGGCCGGGAAAGGTATTTTTGGGTCTGGGCTACTTTTGTGCGAGCGCGCAGCGGCAGTCAGATGGGAACTTTCGGACCGAGAAAAAGCCATCATACAGCAGCTTGGCTAGTACCGTGCGGCGGGCGGCGGCATCAACAAAATGCGCCGCATCGACTACGCTGCCCGGAAGGATGCCATCAACGCCCAGAAGCGGGCGGCGTATGCGGCAAGGAAAAACTTCTCTGTTTATTCGAGCTTGAACATGGAGCCAAAACCTGTTACAATGCAGTCAATCAGCAATGTCAAGGCGTTCAGCTGCGAAACTCTGGACGGTGCAAAGCAGCAACAACTTCAAAGCGCCCACAAATGACTGCTCATGACTGCGGCAAAACAGCCGCCTGGTGTTGAAGTCGGCAAGGCGTTCGACCTGAACATGAAGCCGTTGACGCAGGATGTCGTCGGCAGCGCAGAGGGGCACTCTGTCAAGCTGCCCAACTTTAATGTACCCTATGCCGTCATACATACGCACCCGGCGTGTGGTGTTTTCTCTCCCGGTGATCTGTTAAGTTTCGTGGACAACGAAAGCTTAAAGCTTATGACTGCAATAGGGCATGTCGGCCATATTTTTGCAGTTGAAAAAGTTCCGAGTACAATTCAAATGAGGCAAACGGTATTGTTTGGCAGTTGAGCGCTGAAATAGACAGGCTGAAAAATATCCCTCGTGCAGAACTGCCCGACGAGCAGCTTCTTGAGCAGGCTGAAAAACTTGTCTGGCAAGCCATCAAAGAACTTCAAGAGAACGGAGTGAGATTCTATGAGTAGTCGGCTTACACCGGAACGGATTGCAGAAATGCAGAAGTGGCTTCTCGAACATCCGATTGACCACGAATACGACGAGATGTGCGATATGCTGGACAGCCCTGCGCCTCCGGCCCAGCTTGCTTCTCGCGCTGCTTACAATGTGCTGAAAGAAATTGGGGAACTCCCTCCCGGCGTTGAGTGATTTTTATATTCTGACCACGATGCAAACGCACCGTGGTTTTTTCATGCCCATTTTTAGGAGGATGAAGAAGTTGCCGAAGAGCAAGACATACGAAGAGTTTGTAGAAAAATTTAAGCCAAAGAAAACCACGGATGACTGCTACACGCCGCCAACCATTTACGAGATTGTGAAGCATTGGGCCTGCAACGAATACGCCGCCCGGAAGGATGCTATCAATGCGCAGAAGCGGGCAGCGTATGCGGTAAGAAAAGGCTCGACAAACGGCAATGATGATGCTAAAATAGCGGCAGTAAAAGATGCCATGACAAAGCAGGTTCTGGCGTTGCCGGAATCGTCGCAGAGTATTCTCAGGGCTTATACAGGTTTCACCGCAACCCGCGTGAATTATACAATCCGCAACGGTAATATCACGCCACAGGTTCGGGAAACTATTACTGCGCTGGACAATGCTCTGGCCAACGGCACAATGCCGCAGGATGTCACACTGTACCGTAATACAGCGCCGTCTTTTCTCGATCTTGGCCTTCCAAAGAATCCTACCGAACAAGAATTACAGACTATCGTTCATGGACGACGACCGTTATTTTTGGAAATCGAGGTGCTTCCGAATGCCTAAAATTTTGCGCGAGGAAGATATCAGCGCGGGACTCCGTGCCCCGCTTTACAGCATTACTACCCATATTCCGGAATGTAATGTTTGTATCTACCGCATCAAGCCTGGAGAGTGCGAAAAAGTGGGCGTTCCATCGGATGAAATTCGCTTTGGCAATCACCGTGATTGTCCGCATGCTGTTCTGGATACCTCTCATTTTTTATACCCCAAGTACCAAGAACTGTACCCGGAAGAATGCAAGATGTCTGCCAAGAAGTAAGGAGTTTTTCATAGCCAAAGATGATTATGATTTTCTGGTGTTCAAGATCTTGACCTATCTTTACGCCTGTTTCCGGCGCAGATGTCATTTTGAAATCACAGCCTTCATGAAAAGGATAGCCTGTTCAGAGTATTATCAGTCAAAGAGAAAAAAATCGTGTTGGAGGTGATTTTGCCATGAAAAAGACTGAATCTAAAATGACCGAAGGTGAGCGTGCCTGGATAGAGCGACAGGAGGTCTGGGCAAGAGAACCTGTCAAATTCCAAATCCGAAAATTGAATGAGTACCTCTTGAAACCTGGCGCAAAGCACTCAAAAGAGTTTTTGATGTTGGGTACATAGAGCAGGACATTGAGAAACTGGCTACCGATATCTTTGAGCAATACGATGAGGAAAAGCGAACCGACTTCAGAGCCAAGGATGACGGCGCAGAAAGTTTCGTTGTTTATATGCAATTAGGGAAAGAGGAACGCAAGAGTTTTATAACTGTCTGGCTGAAAGAGCCTGGGAACGCCAAGCCGCGATTAACTACAGCATACAGAATAAAAGACAAGGAGGGGGGCAAAGGGAAATGGAACTGTTCGACCATGTAAGAATCAAAAGGAACGGCGTTACGGGAATCATTGTAGATATTTCTAACGGCGTATACATTGTCGAGGATGACATAGAACGTGATCCTGTAGACAGCACAGGTTATTATGGCCGTTGGCCCTTGTATGATTGCAAGATAAGCGACTTGGAACCTGTAACAGACTAACGCAACCACGATGCACGCGCACCGTGGTATTTTTATGCCCATTTTCAG
>OMGY01002819.1_pt1 | contig 12442 bp, 9 predicted proteins | sample 1674461 | NCBI WGS metagenome assembly OMGY01 (sample SAMN05578579, study PRJEB25193) | human gut metagenome | biome: Human Microbiome; feature: human-associated habitat; material: feces | host: Homo sapiens | place: USA:Birmingham
CAATTTCTTCTTCAAGATGTTGAATATTACTAATAATTGTTTCTTTTTCAAGACCTACTAATCTTGATAATCTCATATCAAGAATTGATTTAGTTTGAATTTCAGTAAAGCCAAATCTTTCAATCAATCTATTTTTAGCTTCATCTTGAGTTTTAGATGCTTTAATAATATCAACAACTTCATCAATATTATCTTGAGCAAGTAATAAACCTTGATAAATATGTAATTGATCTTTATCTTTCTTTAAATCATAACGAGTTCTTCTTTCAATGACTTCACATTGGAATGATAAGTAATCTTTTAATATTTTATCTATTGGTAAAATTTTTGGTTCACCATTAACTAAACAAAGCATGATAATACCAAATGAAGATTGTAATTGAGTGTTTTTAAATAATTGATTAAGTATAACTTCTGGAACAACATCTCTTCTTAATTCAATAACTACCCTAATACCTTCTTTATTTGATTCATCTCTAATTGCAGTAATTCCATCAATTACTTTGTCTCTAACTAAATGACCAATACCTTCAAGCATTGTTGATTTATTAACACCATAAGGAATTTCAGTAATAACAATTCTTTTTCTATCATTACCATGTTCTTCAATTTCTGCTCTAGAACGTAAAGTAATAGATCCTTGTCCAGTTTCATAAGCTTTTTTAATACCTGCTCTACCTAATATAATGCCACCAGTAGGAAAATCAGGACCATATAAATAATTTGTCATAATTTCTTCAGGAGTTAATTCAGGATTTCTAGCAAGTGCGATAATAGCATTAATAACTTCATTCATATTATGAGGAGGAATATTAGTTGCCATACCAACAGCAATACCATTAGAACCATTTAATAATAAATTAGGGATTCTAGAAGGTAAAACAACAGGTTCTTCTTCTTCGCCATCATAATTAGGAACAAAATCTACTGTATCTTTTTTAATGTCTCTAACCATTTCTAAACAAATTTTAGACATTCTTGCTTCTGTATAACGCATAGCTGCTGCTTCATCGCCATCAATAGAACCAAAGTTACCATGTCCATCAATCAATGTATATCTAATTGAGAAAGGTTGAGCTAATCTAACAAGTGCACTATAAATTGCTGAGTCACCATGTGGGTGATATTTACCCATAACATCACCAACAATACGAGCACATTTTCTATATGGTTGATTAGGTTGCATACCTAATTCATTCATACCATAAATAATTCTTCTATGAACTGGTTTTAAACCATCTCTTACATCAGGAATTGCACGAGATACAATAACTGACATTGCATAATCTAGGAAAGATTGTTTTACTTCTTTTACTAATTCTCTTTCAGATAATCCAGGAACAATTCCTTCCTCAATTTCTTCAATTTCTTCATCAGTAGCAGGAGTTACTTCTTCATTATTAATTAAATCTTTTTCTTCAGCCATTTTCTTGTACCTCCTTAAATATCTAAGTTATTAACAAACTTAGCATTTTCTTTAATGAATTGTTTTCTACATAAGACATCTTCGCCCATTAATTCATCAAAGACTTTATCTGCTGCCATTGCATCTTCAATAGTAACTCTAATCATTTTTCTTTTTTCAGGATCCATAGTTGTTTCCCATAATTGTTCAGCATCCATTTCACCTAAACCTTTATATCTTTGTAATTTTAATAATTTAGAAGCTGCAGGGCCTAATTTTAATCTTAATTGATTTAATTGTTCATCATTATAACAATAATAATCTTTATTACCTCTTGAAGCTTTATATAGAGGAGGTTGAGCAATATAAATATATCCTTGTTCAACAAGTGGTTTCATAAAGCGATAGAAGAATGTTAATAATAATATTCTAATATGTGAACCATCAACATCAGCATCGGTCATAATAACTATTTTATGATATCTAATTTTTGAAACATCAAAATCATTTCCGTATCCACCACCAATAGCAATAATCATATTACCAATTTCAGCATTCGCAAATATTCTCTTTGTTTGAGCTTTTTCAACATTAAGAATCTTACCTCTTAAAGGTAAAATAGCTTGTGTTTTTCTATCTCTACCATTTTTAGCAGATCCACCAGCAGAATTACCTTCGACAATATATAATTCACATTCTTCAGCATTTTTAGAAGAACAATCAGCAAGTTTACCAGGTAAAGAAGTAATATCCATACCATTTTTTCTAGTAGTTTCTCTTGCTTTTTTAGCGGCAATACGTGCATTAGCTGCTAAAGTAACTTTAGCCATAATCATTTTTGCAGCTTTAGGATTTTCATTTAAATATCTTTCAAGTTGTTCACCAAAAATATTAGATGTAATTGCTCTTACTTCAGAATTACCTAATTTACCTTTTGTTTGACCTTCATATTGAGGATCAGGATGTTTAATAGAAATAATTGCAGTTAAGCCTTCTCTAGCATCATCTTGAGTTAATGATTCATCATTATCTTTTAAGAATTTATTTGCTCTAGCATATTTATTAATAACTCTAGTTAAAGCTAATCTAAATCCTTCTTCATGAGTACCACCATCAGCTGTATTAATATTATTACAGAAAGAATAAATCATACTAGTATATGAATCATTGTATTGCATAGCAATCTCAACACTAATACCATCTTGTTTTCCTTCACAATATATAACATCATATTGATTATCTTGAGATTCTTTGTTTCTGTTTAAATAAGTTACATATTCTTTTAAGCCGCCTTCATAACAGAAATCATCTTCAACAGGTTCTTCTCCTCTATCATCTTTAACAATTATTCTGACGCCTTTATTTAAGAAAGCCATTTGACGAATTCTATCTCTAATAATAGAATAATCAAACACAGTTGTTTCTTTAAAAATAGATGCATCTGGTTTAAATGTAACAATAGTACCAGTATCATCACATGTACCAATTTGTTTTAATGGTTCAACAGTATGTCCACCATTAGCAAATTTAATATAATAAATTCCACCATCTTTATGAACTGTTACTTCAAGCCATTCAGATAAAGCATTAACTACTGAAGCACCAACACCATGTAAGCCACCAGAGACTTTATATCCTCCGCCTTCACCGAATTTACCACCAGCATGTAAAATAGTATAAACAGTTTCAACAGCTGATTTACCAGATTTAGCAACTATACCAACAGGAATACCTCTACCATTATCTTTAACTGTAATTGTGTTTCCTTTATTGATAGTGACATGAATAGTATCACAATAACCAGCCAAAGCTTCATCGATTGCATTATCTACAATTTCCCAAACACAATGATGCAAACCAGTACTAGAAGTAGAACCAATATACATACCTGGTCTTTTTCTAACTGCTTCTAAGCCTTCCAAGACTTGAATATCGTTAGCGTTATAATCAGCTTTTGCTTTTTCTTCATCGGGAATAAGATTCCTAGTTTCTTTTTCTAATTCTTCATTTTCCATTAGTTAACCCTCCTGACTAAGTTATTTTCTACATTAAATAAAGATATTTTTTGATCTAAATTAAATTTAGTACCTGTAATAAATACTTGCTCAACATTTTTTAACAAGTTAATTAATTTATTCTGATGATTATCATCAAGTTCAGATAACACATCATCAAGAATAATAATAGGCTCTTGATTGAATTTATCTTTGATCTGTTTAAACAGACTTAATTTAAGTGCTATAACAGATAATCTATTTTGACCTTGTGAGCCATATAAAGCAAGGTCTAGTGAATTATAAAGAAGTGTTAAATCATCTAAATGGATTCCAGGAATAACAGCCCTAGAAGCCCCATTATTTAAAGAAGCATAAACTTTTTCTTTTATTTTCTTTAAATAATCCCCATCAGTTTTTATATTCTCTACATAGGATAATTTAAGTAAATCTTTAGAATCTAAGAATTTTTCACTAATAAAACTTAAATTCTTGTTTAACAAATCAACAAATTCACTTCTTTTATTTTGTAAAACATATCCTCTTTTACTAAGTTCTTCTAATAATATATCTAAAGTTAAAAAATCTATTTTTTCATTTTTTAATAAATTTTTAATTTCTAGAAGATAATGATTATATTCACTCAATAATTTTAAATATATTTTATCTTGCATTGATAAGTTTAAATCTAGAAACTTCCTTCTTTTTAGAGGAGAATCTTTAAACAATTCTGCATCTTTTGGTAAAAAGCTTATAATTTTACAAATACCAACCATTTCAGAAATTTTTTTTATTTCATTTCCATCAAGCCAAACAAATTTACCTTCTTTAGAAATAACAATTCTATATTCACGATCAATTTCATTTTCAAGTTGAGAAATTATAACACATGATTCATTATCAACTTTAATCATTTCTTTATCGTCATTAGTTCTGATAGATTTACATAAAGCAAGCATACCTATAGCTTCCACTAAAGATGTTTTGCCACTTCCATTATTGCCTTGAAAAAAATTTATTCCTTTTTCAAAATTTAGATCTATTTCTGAATAATTTCTAAAATTTCTTAATTGTATTTTTTTAACCCACATTTTTTTCTATCAAATAAGTTTCATCTTTTATTCTTATTTGATCTCCTGGGTAAAGCTTTCTTCCCCTTCTAGTTTCTAATATATCATTAACAAATACTTCATTTTCTTTTAAATATATTTTTGCTTCTCCACCTGTAGAAATAACATTTTCTTTCTTTAAGACATTTTGAAGTTCAATATATTCTGTATGAATTAAAACTTTCTTCATGATATACTCCTTTAACTAGATAAACTTACTATTAAATTATAGCACTTTTATTTATTAAAATAAATAAGGAAGTTATTTTTAACCATATAAAAAGATTATTTTTTTAGCAAAAATAACCTATTTTTTCATAATATCAATTAAATTCATTTAGCATTTGTGAAAATCTATTTTTTAATTCTTCTTTTTCTTCATCAACAAGATAATAATGACCACTATTGTTTAGAACATGTATTTCAAAATCTTTATTCTTTTTTAAATCATTTAAAGCTTTATTTCTAACTAATTCATCCTTTAAGCAATGAAAACATATACAAGGAGTTTTTATTTTATCAATTACTTTTCTTGTTTTTTTTATTTCCTTAAACAAATCAAAAAATCTAGGAATCCAACCTAAATAAACAAATGGATTTTTAGACACTTCCACAGAAGTATTATCAATTAATACCTTAGTCATTTCATTATGATATTTAGGATTTACAAAAGCACATTTAAAACATTCTTTTATTGTCACAAGTCCTACTTTAGGTCTTAATGGAACATTCAAAAGAAATAATTGTTCAATAATATTATCATTTTTTAAGCTTTCTAATAACCCAAACAAACAACCCATAGAATGACCAACAAATATTACTTTTTGATTTTTATTTTTTAAAGAATCTAACAAATCACTAATTTGTTTTTCCCATTTAATTAATGAAGTTTTAGAAAAATCTTTTGCTTTTTTTCCATGGCCATCTAAAACAACTTTTACATAAGAAAAATAATCACTTATCAAAGGATATAAATCATTAAATCTCACAGGGCTTCCTATAATGCCATGTACAAATATTATTGTATATTTACTATCTTTTACTTCAATGTATTCACTTTTCATCATTAAATATCATATTTAGCCACTATTTCACTTGGTGTCTTTCTAAGTAAATTTACAATAGGAATTATTCCAATAATTGCACTTGTTAATAATAATAAAATTAATAAAACATAAGTTGAACTCGTTAAAAATATATTAGCAAAACTAAACCCAACTGTATTAGCAAAATTAGCTATAATTCCATATACAATAGTAGTAAATAAATACCCAATTACAGAAGTAAATAAGGTTAAAACAATTGTTTCAATAATATATTTTTCAATTATTCTTTTTTTTGAAAATCCTAATTCACGATTTACACCTATATTATAAATATCTTTTATCATTTTACTACGCATAGAAAAATAAGTATATATTGGCACAACAGTTACCATAACAATAAGAATTGGTAATAATTGTTTTCTACTTTCTTTTGAATAATCTTTTAAATGTAAATAATTTAATTTATATATATTCTCCACATTATATCCTTTTTCTTTAAAGAAAGATTTAAGTTTATTTATATCTTTAGTTGTAAAATATCTAATTCCATCATAATTACTAACATCTCCAATTCCAGATTTAAAATAAGATATGGTTTTATTATTAAGTAAAATTGTTTCTTCAGTTGAATTCTTATAATTTTCATTAAACCCACTTTTTAAACGATATTTACCTACAATAGTTACTTCACCAACTTTTTCACCAATGTTTATATTATTATAACAGCATACTAAGCCTTCTAACATTGATTTAATATCTCTACCTTCTGTTATTTCATAATCAACATTTTCATTAGAATACGCTATTTGTCTTCCATTAAAATCAACATTAATAAGTTTTAGATCTTTTTTATTTGCAATATAATTAGGTAAATTAACATAATCAACTTTAGATTTAATTAAACCAACTGCTTCAAATCTTATGTCTTTATTATCTAAAGTAGTGAAATTTTTATATTTATTTTTTTCATCTTCTAAATATTTTTGATAATTACTAATATCTATTGGAGTATCTATATTATCTATATTTATCAAAAATTGATTTCCTTCATCAGTTAAATCATTACCATATACCACATCATAATAACCTTTTTCATAATCTTTATACCCTAAAATTCTAGTATAATTTATTTCACTTTCATCATATAAATTATTTATAATATTATAATTTTTATAATTATTATAATATATCGCATATGTGTCTTTACTTGTTATACCAGAAATTATTTTCTTATTATATTCAGCAGTATCTCCTTTACCAATCAAAAAATCATATCCAATCTTTTTGTTAGGAATTTGATTTAAGATTTTATCTGCCAATTTTTTACCAATAACAATTTCATTTTCATTAGAAGGAAAATTACCACATAACAAAGAATCATTTTCAATTAAAGATAAATCAAATGCATTCGCATTGATATTATAATAATCTTTTAAAAAACTATTATATCTCATTTGCAAAAGATAATTATCTTCAGCTTTTGGAAAAACTAAATCAATATAATTTTCTTCCATTGCTTGTAATATTGTTGAATTATAATTTCTTATATCAAATTTATTATATTCAGCAGTATTATATTCGTTAGCCTCTACAACTCCATAAACATCATTATCGTAACTAATATTAGATGTATCAATGTATGTATATGTTGAATATGTCATATTTAAAAAGGCTAAAGCTACACCAATTAAGAAAAATGCTAAATGAAAAAATTTAGCCAATTTTCTTGTTTGAAAATAATTTTTAAAAGCTTGTTTTATTTGATTTAATATTCTTTTTATAACATTTTTTTCTTTTTTATCATTATACCAACTTGTATCATAATCAAAACTATTTTCTATATTATCTTTTTTTATTTCTTGATAATGTTCATCAACTAATTGATATGATGTATTTTCTAATAATTTTATTTTCTTATTTGATTTTAAATATATTTGATTATTTTCTTCAACTATAGTTAATTCTAAATCTTCTATTTTATTATTAGAATATATTTTATATGATAAATTATTATCTTTATTAGATACTTCTTTTAAATCTTTTAAATAAATTTTATTTGATTTATTATTTAATGATGCATTATTATCTGTATTTCTTATATTAATTATTTTTCCATCTTTTATTTCTATTATTTGATTTGAATAAAATTCAGCAATATTTTTATCATGTGTTACTAATAAAACTAATGATTTTTCACTGATTTTTTTTAAAATATTCATTATTTCTATAGTATTTTCAGAATCAAGATTTCCTGTTGGTTCATCCGCGATTATTATTTTTGAATTTTTTATTAACGCTCGAGCAATAGATACTCTTTGCATTTGTCCTCCTGATAAATTATCAGCTTGTTTTTTCTTATATTTATATAATCCTACTGCTTTTAAAGCATATTCAATTCTTTTATCTACTTCTTGTTTATCTATTATATCTATTGCTTCTAATGCAATTTTTAAATTATCATAAACACTTATATCATTGATTAAATTATAATTTTGAAAGACATATCCTATATGTTCATTTCTATATTTATCAATTTTATTCATTTGATATTTATCAAATTTTATATCATCATATTCTATTGTTCCAGTTGCTTTATCTAATCCACCTATAACATTTAATAAAGTAGTTTTACCGCTTCCAGATTCACCTAAAAATGTTATTAAACCTATATTTGGTAATTCTAAATTGGTATCATTTATTACATGTATTTCATTACTTTTTCCTTTGTTATAATATTTATTTAAATGTTCAATTTTAATCATTCATATTACCTCTATATTCTTTTATATTATATCATAACTATAAATCACTATAAGTGCAAATTTGTTCATATATATGCATTTTTGTTCTAATTTTTTTACAAATTAAAAAAAACACCATTATGGTGTTTTTAATTAATCAACAAATTTAATATGTATTTGTCTTTTATTACCAAATCCTTCAGATTCAGTTTTAATATTAGGCATTCCTGCTAAAGCATTATGTATCATTCTTCTTTCATCAGCAGGCATTGGATCAAGAACAACATCTGTATGAGTTTTTTGTACTTCATGTGCCAATCTTCTAGCAATAGAAACTAATTTACCATATTTATCATGTTTATATCCATTAACATCCAATAAAACTCTAAATCTCTTTTTAAAATGATTATTAACCGCTAATTTAGTTAATTCGTTTAAAGCTTGAAGTGATTTACCATTTTTACCAATAATAATTGAATTACGATCAGAATCAATTTTTAAATTAATTATTCCTTCATTTAAAGAAGGATTTACTTTATTATCAAAACCTAAAGCTTCAATACTTTTTTGTACATAATCTTTTGCATATTCAATTACATCCATAATTGTATATACATCAATTGTTGTTTCTTCTTCAGTTTGACTAACTAATAAATAATCAATTTCTTCAACAGTACAATATTCTTTTTCTGCTGCTTCTTTAATTGCATCTTCTAATGTTTTTGCTGTATATCTTTGCATTTTATTTACCTCCAAAATCTATTTTTGTTTTAATTTTCTATTTGTTATATGTGAAATAACTAAAGATTGAAGTAAAGAAATTAAAGCAGTAATAATCCAATATATTGCCATAGCTACTGGTAGTTGAGTTCCAGTAAATATAATCATTACAAGCATGACAATGTTCATAATCATCATTTGATTATTTGTTTTATTTTTAGCTGGATTAACACCCATTTTACTTACTTTAGCTGTTCTTCTTTTTTGTAAAAACTGAGGCAATAGCATAGAAACAGCTTGAGATAATGCCATTATAATAAATATAGTTAATGCTACCCAAGAAGCAGTTCCACTCCAATGAAGAATTGCTTCACCAGTAATTGCTGATAAATTTAATCCCCATAAATTACCTACTCTTAATATAGCTGATCCAGACATTGCACCCCAAACAGCAATAAAAATTGGGAATTGGAATAATAATACAATCAACATTCCAAATGGATTTATTTTATATTTTTTATATAAAGCCATTTGTTCTTGTGCCATCATTTGTTTATCATATTGATTTGTATCAGCATTAGGATATTTTTCTTGAATCTTAGCAAGTTCAGGTTGTAATTGAGTCATTTTTTGTTGAGAAGCAGTTTGTCTAAATGTTAATAATAATAACACACCTCTAACAATAACTGTAACAAGTAAAATTGATAAAATTGTTCCCCATTCACCTAAACCAGAAAATGCTTTAGCAAAATAATAAAGCATAGCAGCAATAGGCCAAACAAGTAATCCTTCAATAAATCCAACTTTAGCAAAAGCTTCACCCCATGATTTTCCTTCTAATTTTAAGCCATCAAATGTTCCATCTTCAGGAGTAATGCAAGCTGTTATTTTATTAGCGTAAGCATTAAAACTATTTTTCATATATGTATAAAAATAATCTGTACCAACATCGCTTAAAGTTAATTGTTTACCAATAACATCTTTACTATCATCAAGAGCTTTATTTCTCCATAAATCATAATTTGACCATAAGTCATCTAAAGAAGTAGTTTTTTCTTTAGCATATTTAACTAATGCATATTCATTTGATTTCTTAAACGCATCTCTAGTAGCACCTTCAGTTAAAAGTTCTTCTTTAGTTAAACTATCATATGTTTTTTCTTCTGCATCAATTTTTAATGTAGCTGTTCCATAATTAACTTTAACTGTATCAACAATTTTATGTTCAACATAATTAAAATAATCATTAGAAGGGGCAAAATAAACACCAGTTTTATTAACATCTTCAATAATTTTATCTAAATTTGTTTTATTTTCTTCAGCAATACCATTTTCATAATTAATCATCATATTTGATTTATCTTGAATTGTAACAAAAGATCTTGTACAACCAGCTAAAACGAATATTCCTAAGAAAAGTAATCCAACTTTCCAGATTTTCTTCATTAATTTTCCTCCGCTTTTTTCAGCATATTTTCTAAAATTTGTAAATTAGTTTTATAATCGTTATCTAAGTATGTTTTTTTAACTATTATTACATAGTCTTTATTTTTTAATGTATGTACTTTTTTTATTTGTTGTATCATCGCTCTTACTTGACGTCTTATTTTGACTCTTACTACTGCATTACCAAGTTTCTTGCTAGCAGAGATTCCAAATCTTGGAAAATCAAGTTCATTTTTTATATAATACACGACATAAATATTTGAATTTATTCTATGTTTTAAAGATATTACTTTTTGAAAGTCTTGTTGAGATTTTACTCTTTCGATTTCTTTCATTTTTTCTCCATTTTGATAAAAACCACTAGAGTATTTGCCCCTAGTGGTTTAAGTCTAAGTAATTAAGAATTAAGCAGAAAGGACTTTTCTTCCTTTAAGTCTTCTTCTTGCTAACACTTTACGACCGTTTGGGGTTGCCATACGAGCACGGAAACCATTTACGGATGTGTGTTTTCTTTTACTTGGTTGATACGTTCTTTTCATTTTGTACACCTCCGATAGATACTAACATACGTTTAGATTATATATATATATAAAAGTTAAGTCAACACAAACTAAAATATTTACTTAAAAAATTTTTATATAAATTTATTATATCCATATTTTAAATTTTAAATAATAAGAAATTGTTTGATTATTATATTTACCTTATTAATAAAAGAAAATGAATTTTTTTATTAAATTATTCATTTTTTATTAACTTTATCTTTTTCTATTTATAATCAATCAACATAATATAAACAATTCTAACATAATGTTTAAAACTCTCATTTTTATGTGGATTAAATATAAATTTTACCTAATTTAAGGTTTTTTTTATCAACAATAAATTTTATATTGTTAATTCTTATCCACTTTATCAACAATGATTTATCAACATATTAACCCACATACACTTATCAACATATATAATTGTGGATAACTTTATTTTTTCCTAATTTTAGGTCTTTTTACGCTTTTTTTATTGTGGATAAAAAAAATAATAAATTTTTTGCTTTATTTTTATTTTATTTATGATATTATTTTGTTGTTTTACAGGAGGCAAGCAAATGCCAATCACAGTTACTAAACAAAAAGCAACTTGGGACAAAGTTTTAAAAAGTCTAGAAAAATCTTTAAAAAATGATATGCATAATTATCGTATTTTTTATGCCGATTTAAAATTAATTGAAATAAATGATGATTCTTTAAAAATTCTTGCTCCATCTTTGCTAGTTAAGACTTATTTATCAACTCAAGATCAATCTCATTTATTAAATGAAACAATTAAAAATGTTTTAGGTAAAGATTATAATCTTTCTTTCTATTTAGAAGATGAATTAGATGAAACAATTTCTAAACCAACTAAAAAAATTTCTTCTAATATTGCGCCAATTGAAAATGTTAATTATTTTTCTAATTGCAAATTAAATTCAAAATATATTTTTGATAGTTTTGTAGTAGGTCCATGTAATAAAGAAGCTGCTACAGCAGCCTTAATGGTTGCTAATGATCCAGGAAAATTATTTAATCCATTATTTATTTATTCTAAATCTGGATTAGGAAAAACTCATTTATTGCATGCAATTGGTAATTATTATCAAGAAAAACATCCTAATGCTCATGTTTTATATATTACTACTGATGCTTTTATTGATGAATTTGTAAAATATGTACATGGTAGCCAAGACAATCAATCTTTAAAAGACTTTTTTAAAACAGTTGATTTATTATTAGTAGATGATATTCAATTTTTATCAAATAAAGCTAAAACTTCTGAAATGTTTTTCTATATTTTTAATTCTCTAGTAAATAATGGTAAACAAATAGTATTATCTTCTGATCGTCATCCTCGTGATTTAAAAGATTTAGAAGATAGATTAGTTTCTAGATTTAACATGGGATTAAGTGTTAATATTCAAAATCCAGATACTGATACTTTACTT
>OMGY01002826.1_pt1 | contig 12412 bp, 9 predicted proteins | sample 1674461 | NCBI WGS metagenome assembly OMGY01 (sample SAMN05578579, study PRJEB25193) | human gut metagenome | biome: Human Microbiome; feature: human-associated habitat; material: feces | host: Homo sapiens | place: USA:Birmingham
TATTCCTGCGAAAAAATGTCTTGCGCAACGCAAAAACCCTCGCTGCCGGTCACATCATGAGTTTTCAGATACACCCTAGACATGGATGAAAATAATAGTATTCCCGGCCTGAGACATCCAACGGACTGCGTTAGTTCTTCTTTTCAAGCGCGCGGCAGAGGACCGGCGCGATCAGGCAGGCCAGCACGCCGCCGATCACGGCTGTGAGAAGCTGCGGCCAGGTAAAAGCCGCTGTGACGGTGCTGAGCTTCGCTGCCGGGATGACAGCCGGGGCCACCAGCCGGACAAGGACGAGATACAGCGCTGCAAACTTTGCTGCGGCAGCCAGCACCATGCTGCCATATGCGGCGGGCAGCTTCTTTTTTTGCAGGAATCCGCCGACAAGCAGGGCAAACAGGACGGCGTAGACGGCGTTGCCCAGCGAAACGCACGGCACCAACGGCAAAAACGCCGGGCCGATACCGAGCAGATACGCGCAGAACGGCGAAATGACCGCGACCGTCACGCCGGACCAGACGCCGCCGATCAGCGCCGCGATGGCCAGCACCAGATTGACGCACGAGCCGGTCACCAGCTGGCCGAGGCTTTTGGTAAGGAACTGAATGGCGATCAGAAGCGCAAGGCAGACCGCCGTCCGCGCGATCCAGACTGTTTTTTTCATAAAAAATCTCCCCAAGCTTGTATTTTGCTGCTATTATAGCAATGTCATTCAAAAAAATACGTTGCAGCTGCAACAAAAAGGAGAGCAAAATGCTGACAGATGAAGAGAAGCGCATTCTGCTGCAAAACAGGCTTTTCGCAGAGCTTCCTGCGGAGCGGCTGGACGGGCTGCTGCAAAAGCTTTCCTCCCGCACGGCCTGCTTTGGAAAAAACAGCGTGATCTGGGGCATGGGCGAGCGGATCGACCATGCGGGGATCGTGCTGTCCGGGCGCGTGGAGGCGTGGCGGTACACGCAGGATGGACAGGAAAGCCTTTCCGCGGTACACGAGGCAGGCGGACTGTTTGGGGATGTTTTGATGTCGGCCCGGACGGTTGGCAGCCCGGTCGAGCTTCGCACGGCAAGGCCGTCCAAGATCCTGTTTCTATCGCTGGACGCACTGCTCCGCTGCTGCGCGGAGGATGGCGGAAGCGACTGCACACGGCTGCTGTCCAATCTGCTGGAGGAGATCTCGGAGAAATACTGGGCATTACAGCGCCATATCCGCCTCCTGTCTATCCCGGACGGGCGGACGAGGCTGGAAGTGTATCTGCGGCAGGAGGCGGGAAAAACCGGCGAGATCGTCTGCGCCGGAATGACGCGCGAGCAGATGGCCCGGTACCTTGGCATGAACCGCAGCGCCCTTTCGCGCCTGCTCGGCACGATGCAGCGGGAAGGCCGCTTAGAGCTTCGCCGGGGAAGCCTCCGACTCCTGAACGATATCGAAACGTGAATGACCGGTCCGCAAAAGCAGAACGAGGCCGGCGGCAGCTCCCGGACGACCGCCGGCACGCAAAGGCAGACAGTCTCTCAAGCGCTCTTTGCACCTGCTGCGGCCGGTGCGCTGATACCATGCGGGCAGTTCCGCATAAAAGTGTTCTCTACCTGATTTTTTCCAGATAGCGAACTGCCTGTAAATACAGGTCATATTTCCTGAATCGCACGCCGTTCAGCCTTCGGGCGTCGAGATTGTGCCGGAGGTCTGCCAGCTTGACCTTTCTGGCAATCGAATCCTTTGCCGACGCCCTGACATAGTCCATACACGTAAAGTTTTATGTGTTACAATGTACTAGTATATTGTAACGTCTAAAAATCTGCAAAAGCAAACAGAGGGGATTTGCAGCAGATACCAGAGCGCTCCGATATGTACGGCGTTCGAATCCCTTCAGGCCTTCGTGCATAAAATGTACCGGCTGCAGTTGACAAGTGTTAATATCTGTGGTATCCTCAAAACATAACATACGTTAGCATTTTGAAGGGAGCACTGTGAAATGGAACATCTCAGACTGTCTGATGGGGAATGGAAGCTGATGAAAACGCTCTGGCAGAGGCCGGGGCAGACGCTGGCGGAGCTGGTCTCGGCATTGGACGCGGATACCGGATGGAGCCGGGCGACGATTTTTATGATGCTCAAGCGGCTGATCGCCAAGGGTGCGGTCACGATGGACGACAGCGGAAAATTTCAGACATACAGCGCGTCCGTCGCCTATGCCGACGTGGAGCCGGAGGAAACGGAGTCGTTTCTATCCAAGGTCTACGGCGGCAGCGTCGGGATGATGGTATCAAACTTAGTTGACCGCGGTGCGCTGTCCGAGCAGGAAATTCAGGAGTTAAAAGCCATTTTGGACGCAGCGGAGAAGGAGCACGCGCAATGAAAAAACAAATTCTCTTCCTGACGCTCTGCATCAGCCTTCTTTTATCAGGCTGTCAGAAAGCGCCGGAGGCTCCGCCCGCGGTGCAGGCGGAGGAAGCGCCGTGGGAAGCCGAATCGCAGGATTCGCAGTCCTCCTATAATGACTCGACGCAGGGGCCTCGTTCACAGGAATTTCGGAAAATCTACGGTGAGGAAGACGGTGCGGATTGGTGGAAGACTGCCGCGCAGGAAGAAGCAAAGGACGCTTCGGGCGTTGACCAATATGACGATGCAAAAACATGGAGCTGGGCACCGTATGAAACGCTCTATCGGACGGACGGCAGCTGCATGGGGCTGGTGCGGGAGGCCGATGGTACGCGGCACATCGGTGAAGTTCCAGACACAAAGGTCTGGATTCGGCTGAAGGACGGCACGCTTCTTTCTGACGAGCCGTTTGACGCCTGTATCGACTATATGGGCACGCCGGAGGGTGAGGTCTACTGCATCCGAAACGGCACCGGCTACCGCTATACCGTCAGCGCCGGAGACGGAAGCTTTTACCTCAGCGAAGTGGACGAGCCGAAAACTTTGGAGGAAGACCATTTCGGCTATCGTCTGCGCGTTACCCGCTGGGACAGCTGTGAACCGTGCTATGGCATTGTGACCGCAGACGGAGCAGAGGTGATCGCACCGGTCTATGAGCGTGTGGAGATCCCATTCCCGGATCGCTTCCTGCTCTATGAAGGCGGCGCGTCGCAGGGGCCGGTCATGGGCCGGTGCCGGCTAACGGACGAGAACGGGAGCACGCTTTGTGCGCGCTTCCATTGGATCGATTACAGCGTATTTGACGATGGCTATATCGGCATCGCGGTATGTTACGGTGAACGTGCGGCATATCCGTGCTATGACGAGGACGGCCAGCCGATGCCGGAGGGGTATTGGCTCGTGGATTGGGACGGAAAGCTTTGCAGCGAGCGCTTTGCGAAGCTTTCCTTCGGCGACGGCGATGAGACGCACGCGGCGTCAGAAGACGATGTCCTGCGCGTCCTGCGCGAAGATGGCACAGAAGAACTGCTGCCGGTCGCAGAGCTGCTGCTTCCGTAGCTTAGATGGAAAGACAGGAGGATTTCTTATGCTGAGAGAAGTATTGACCGTTTCAGCGCTGATTCTGGCCGTTCTTCTGGTGCGGGCAATTTTCAAAAACCGCGTGCCGAAGCGGATGGTCTATACGCTCTGGCTGGTGGTGCTGGTGAAGCTGTGTCTGCCGGGGACGCTGGTTTCGCTGCCGGTGCTTCCGGCAGAGGAAGCGGCCGCGCCGGTGCAGCGCGTGGAGCTGCCCGCGCAGCCTTTCCCGGCGCAGCAGCCTGCGCAGGCTGTGACGCAGCCGCAGAAACCTGTGCAGCAGCCAGTCTCCCCGGCGCAGGAGGCCGCGGAAGCGCCCGCAAAGCCGCTGACAGCGATGCAGATCTTTCAGATCGTCTGGGCGGGCGGCAGTGCGCTGCTCGGATCTTGGTTATTGGGCACGTGGCTGGTCTTCACAGTTCGGCTGCACAAGAGCCGGCGTTTTCTTGGCAGACACGGCAGGATGCGTATTTACATTTCCAGCACGGTCAAATCGCCGTGTCTGGCCGGGCTGGTTCCGGCGGTGTATCTGACGGAGGACGTGCTGCAAACGGATTCGACGGAATTGATTTTACGTCATGAACTCACGCATCTGCGGCATCTGGATTTCCTGTGGTCGCTCTGCCGGACGGCGGCGGTGATTGTCTATTGGTGGAACCCGTTCATCTGGCTGGCTGCGATTTGTTCCAAGCGCGACGCGGAGCTGGCGTGCGACGAGGCTGTCGCCGCCGGGCTTTCGGACGCGCAGCGCCTTGTCTATGCACGGGCGATTCTGGCGCAGGCCCCGCGTAAGGCCGCGGCCCTGAGCCTCGCCGGGCCGCCGGTCAGGGAGCGCATTTTGTTCCTGACGAAAAAACAGCGCACAAGCGCTCTGTGCGTCATTCTGGCGCTGCTGCTCATCGTGTCTGCCGCTGGGTGCTCGATTACGGAGCTGACGCGGCAGAAAACGGGGGAAATCACGCTGCCGGAGGAAGCGGAACCCGCACAGCAGGAAGCGCAGAAAACCGCGACGCCGCTGACGCAGGCACAGATCGACGCGGTCAACGCGATCTTTGCCGACTATGAGCTGTCGACCGATGATACGCTCGGTCATTTCGCGGTCAACGGCTTCTTCACCTCGACCTATGACGATGTACGTGATCTGAATCTGAACAATTTCCTTGCTTACTTCGGAGAATGCGGCGAGGAGGATATTTCGGAGGAGGAATTTGCCCAGCTGAACGCCAAATGGGAATTCCGCGTCGACAGCGTGGAGGATTTCCCGCTGCCCATCCACCGGTATCCTGCGTCTGCGGTCGAAGGCGTCCTGAAGCGCTTCGCGGGCATCGGCCTTGCCGACCTGACGGATATGCAGACGCCGTTTTCCGGCTACACTTATCTCGAAGACACGGACGCATTTTATACCACCACCAGCGACTACAGCCCCGGCTATTTCCGCTGCACCAGCGGCGAGATCGAGCCTGACGGAGATACTGCGCTGCTGTACGGCAGTACAGCGGGATTCCTTTCCGGCGAGGCTGTTCTGAAGCTGGTAAAGAACGGCGACAGCTGGTACATTCATTCCTTTACCCTTGCGTCGGAACAATCGGCCACACTGGAGCCGCAGGTTCCGACTGCGGAGACGCTGAGTACGCTGCCGATTCCGACATCCTCCATGTTCGGTCTGACCGGGCGGGAGGCGGTGCTCTTTGACGCGGCAGTCGCGCAGCGGTATCCGCGCAGCGACAATGATATCGTGCTGCCGAGCCTGCGCGAGTATGGTTCGTTTGAGGAAAACGGGAAAACTGTCGTCATCTGCTACCTGCATTATGATTTTTACTATGACTACACCGGCCCTGACTGGGAGTGGAACGGAGGCGGCGCAACGACAGTGGCGAGATTCGAGCTGGATGCGCCGGGCAATGTCTGCACAGGATTTGCGGAGTACCCGAGCGGGAGTTTGAGTGACTGGATCCGCGATTTCTGCGGCCCGCTTGCCATGCAGAACGCGGACGGAGCGTGGGTCTTGCCGGAGGCAGCGGGAGACTGGTTCCCGGCAGACATGAATCTGCTCCAGCAGTATTTGGAGGTGATCGCCTCCACTGCCCCGTCAAGTGACGCGCCTGCGGCGGATTCTCTTTCTGATGATATGATTTGGGAATATGTTCACGAAAAGCTGGATTACGCGCATTGGGCGCAGGACATGACGGCGGAATATGAGGATATCGTTCGGAAATTCCAGATCGAGGACAGCAAAATGAGCGATCTGCCGGGCGATGTTTCCCAGTGGCCGCGCTATTATTCCGCGTTTGTTGACTATTTCAGCGCTGCAAACGCCGATCTGCGGTATCTGGACGCAGATACCATCTGGACGAAGGACTTATCGGAAGACCGGCAGTCATTGATCGTCACGCTGACGCGGGCGGACGTCATATTGACGCTCTCCTACTCGCTCCGGACCTCGCAGATCACGGAGGTCAGCACGCGCCGGAACGCAGTTCTGCAGAGCGTGACCGGGGATTCCGTCACAGCCGAGCATATTACGCTGCTGAATGCCTCTCTCGAAGAGGATCTGCAAACGCTCAAGGCGCTGAATATTCCACCGCAGAATTATTATTATGGATATTACCGGGTCGATTCCGGCGAACTTTACACCTATAAAGTCGACCCGAACGCATCCGTCACGATCTACGATATCGAGCAGGAATATGGCGCAGGCGAGGACCGGCTGTATACGTTCAAAACATGGCGGGACTTTGCCGCCGCCGTGCAGGAAAACGAAGGGCTGCTCGTCCAGCCGTATACGCTTACTTTGAAAAACGGCGTTGTGGTCAAAATCGAGGAAAAATTCTATCATTAAAAACGCTGCCCGCAGACCGTTGAAGCTGCGGGCAGAGTTTTTTATGGAGCGCGTTATGATGCCTGTTCGAACTGGCTGTTGTAGAGGGCGGCGTAGAAGCCGTTTCGCTGCATGAGTGTTTCGTGCGTGCCGCTTTCGATGATGTCGCCGTCCTTCATGACGAGGATGAGGTCGGCGTTTTTGATCGTCGACAGACGGTGGGCGATAACGAAGCTGGTGCGGTTTTCCGTCAGCTTATCCATGGCGCGCTGGATGAGCAGCTCCGTGCGCGTGTCGACAGAGCTGGTCGCCTCGTCGAGGATGAGCATGGGCGCGTTCTGGAGCATGGCGCGGGCGATGGTCAGCAGCTGCTTCTGCCCGGCGGAAATGCTGGTGCTCTCGGACAGGACGGTGTCGAAGCCGTCCGGCAGCGAACGGACGAATTTATCCAGCCCGCAGGCGCGGCAGACGCGATTTAATTGTTCATCGGTCACGTCCGACAGATTGTAGACAAGATTTTCCCGGACTGTGCCCTCAAACAGCCATGTGTCCTGCAGGACCATGCCGAACAGCTTGTGTACGTCCTCGCGGCTGAGCTCAGATGACGGCACACCGTCAATTCTGATGCAGCCGTCGGAGATCTCATAGAACCGCATGAGCAGGTTGATAAGGGTGGTTTTGCCGCAGCCGGTGGGGCCGACGATGGCGATGCGCTGGCCGGGCTTCACATCCAGATTCAGGCCCTCGATGAGGGGGCGGTCCGGCAGGTAGCAGAAGGAAACGTCCTTCAGCTCCACATGGCCGTCGGTCTCCAGCACCTTGGCGTTCTCCGCCTCGGGCACCTGGTCCTCGGCATCCAGCAGCTCGAACACACGGGCCGCGCAGGCCAGTGCGTTCTGCAGCTCGGTGACCACGCCGGAGATCTCGTTGAAGGGCTTGGTGTACTGGTTGGCGTAGTTCAGGAACACGCTCAGCTGACCGATGGTGATGCCGCCGCGCACGGCGTACAGGGCACCCACCAGGCCCACACCGGCGTACACGATGTTATTCACAAAGCGGGTGGCGGGGTTGGTCAGGCTGGAAAAGAAGATGGCCTTCAGGCTCACGTCCTGTAATTGTCCGTTCACTTCGTCAAAGGCGGCAAGGCTTTCGGCTTCGTGGCCAAAGGCCTGCACCACCTTTTGGCCTTCGATCATCTCGTTGACCAGCGCGGTCTGCTTGCCGCGGACGGTGCTCTGGCTCTGGAAGTAGCCGTAGCTGCGCTTTGCCAGAAAGCCCGCCACCACAAGGCTCAGCGGGGTAATGCACACTACCACCAGCGTGATGGGCACATTCTCCCGCAGCATGAACAGCAGGGTGCCCAAAATGGTCAGGATGCCGGAGAACAGCTGGGTAAAGCCCATCAGCAGGCCGTCCGCAAAGGTGTCCACATCCGCCACCATGCGGCTGACGATATCGCCGGAGGGGTGGCTGTCCAGATAGGACAGCGGCAGGGTCTGAATTTTGCGCAGCGCCTCGTTGCGCAGATCACGGCTGACCGAGAAGGTGATGCGGTTGTTGCACACGCTCAAAAGCCACTGCGCAAGGGCGGCTACGGCTGCCACCACCAGAATGCTTACTGCAATGCGCAGCACCCCGGCAAGGTCTACATTGCCCTTGCCCAGCATCTTATCAATGGCGTCGCCGCACAGGATGGGGATATACAGCTGAGCGGCTACGCTGACCGCCGCCACCAGCAGGCTGCACACCACAAAGGCGCTGTACGGACGTATTTTGTGCAGCACCCGGTTCAGGGTGGCCTTGCGCTGCTGCGGGGTCAGCTTGTTTTTTGCTTTTGCACTCATGCTTCTGCCTCCCCTTTTTTGAACTGGCTCTCGTAGATCTCCTCGTACACCGGGCAGCTGCTGCGCAGGGCGCTGTGGGTGCCGATGCCCACCAGATGGCCGTCATCCAGCACCAGAATCTGGTCGGCGTGCTGCAAACTGGCGGCACGCTGGCTGACGATGAACACGGTCAGTGCCCCGGGCAGCGCCGCCAGTGCCTTGCGCAGGGCGGCGTCGGTGGCGTAGTCCAGCGCACTGGCGCTGTCATCCAAAATCAAAATGTCCGGCTTGCCCACCAGCGCACGGGCGATGGTGAGCCGCTGCTTCTGTCCGCCGGAAAGGTTGCGTCCGCCCTGCTCCACCGGCTCGTCCAGCCCAAGGGGCTTTGCACGCACAAAGTCTGCGGCCTGTGCCGTTTCCAGCGCCGCCCACAGGTCGGCGTCGGTGGCATCCTTGTTGCCCCACAGCAGATTGGAGCGGATGGTGCCGCCGAAGAGCTGCGCCTTCTGCATGACCACCGCAACCCTGCCGCGCAAAGCGTCCCGGGGGTAGCTGGCCACAGGACGGCCAAAGATCTCCACGCTGCCCTCGGTGGCATCGTAAAAGCGCGGGATGAGGTTTACAAGGCTGGATTTGCCGCTGCCGGTGCCGCCGATGACGCCGATGGTCTGGCCTTTTTTCGCGGTAAAGCTGATATCGGTCAGGCTGGGTGCGCCTGCCCCGGCGTAGGTCAGACCTACATGGTCAAAGCGCACGGCATCGCCGGTCTTGTCGGCGGGCACTTCGCCCAGAAGCTTTGCCGGGAAGGTCATGCCGGGCTTTGTATCCAGCACCGCCTGCACACGGCCTGCGCAGGCCAGCGCCTTGCTGATCTGTACGATGAGGTTGGCAAGCTTTACCAGCTCCACAAGGATCTGGTTCATGTAGTTTACCAGCGCAATCACATCACCGGAGGCCATGCCGCCCACGTTGATCTCGATGCTGCCCACATACAGCAGCGCCACGATGGCAAGGTTGATGAGCACATAGGTCAGCGGATTCATCAGCGCCGAAAGATGGCCGACGTGCAGCTGCATCCCGGTCAGCAGGGCGTTGGCGTCCTCAAAGCGGTCGATCTCGCTCTGCTCCTTATCAAAGGCGCGCACCACGCGCACGCCGGTCAGGTTCTCGCGGGTCAGGCCCAGCACCCGGTCAAGGCGATTCTGTACCGTCTTGTACAGGGGCCGGGTAGCAGCCATGATGCCGAACACCACCACGCTCAGCAGCGGGATGGTGACAACAAAGATCAGCGCGGCCCGGGCGTTGACCGTAAAGGCCATGACCATGGCACCGATCACCACGAACGGGCTGCGCAGGAACAGGCGCAAAAACAGGTTCAGGCCGCTCTGCACCTGATTCACGTCGCTGGTCATACGGGTGATCAGGGTGCTGGTGCCGAAGGTGTCCATCTCGGTAAAGCTCAGGGTCTGGATGTGCTCAAACAGGGCGTGGCGCAGAGCTGTGGAATAGCCCACGGCCGCCTTTGCGGAAAAATACTGTGCCGTCAGGCTGCAGGCAAGGCCGATCATGGCCAGCAGCAGCAAAATGCCGCACCGCACAAGAATATAGTGGAAGTCGTGGGCGGCAATGCCGATGTTCACGATATCCGCCATGACCAGCGGCACGAACAGGTCGAACGTGGCTTCCAGCATCTTGAAAAGGGGCGCAAGCACGCTCTCGCGCTTGTAGTCCTTCAGATAGCCTAGCATCTTGTTCAAGGCGATACTCCTTCTTTCTTGCTTTCTTGCATTATAAGGTTTATGAAATCCTACTTGAAATCCTACTTATTATAGCGTACAAAAACTTAAAAAGCCATAGAAAATGTTTTTATTGCAAAAGTGTGCTGAAAACCGCCGGGCAAAATGCCGAAAACGGTTGAAACCAGGGTGGGGGTATGCTACAATGATTTTAAATATTGCACAAAAGGGGAAACAGGAATGCTGATAAGTTTGGTCGTTCCGTGCTACAATGAGGAAGAATCACTTCCCATTTTTTATAAAGAGGCCAGCAAGATCGCACAGCAGATGGGAATATCCCACGGAGCAGATTTTGAGTTCATCTTTGTGGATGACGGCTCAAAAGACCGCACACTGCAAATCGCGCGGGAATTGCACCGGAAAGATGCCCGTGTGCGGTACATCTCCTTCAGCCGGAACTTTGGCAAGGAAGCAGGCATTTATGCCGGATTAAAAGCGGCAAAGGGCGATTATGTAGCAACGATGGATGCGGATCTGCAGGACCCGCCGTCACTGCTGCCGGAAATGCTGGAGCTGCTGCTCTCCGGCGAATATGACTGCGCGGCCACCCGCCGCACGACACGCGAGGGTGAACCGCCCGTTCGCAGCTGGTTTGCCAAAAAGTTTTATCAGATCATCAATAAGCTCTCGGATACAGAGATCGTGGATGGAGCAAGAGACTTCCGCCTGATGAGCCGCAAAATGACTGATGCTGTGCTGAGCATGGCGGAATATAACCGCTTCAGCAAGGGCATTTTCAGCTGGGTCGGCTTTAAAACAAAGTGGATCGACTACAAAAACGTAGAGCGTGTGGCGGGCACAACAAAGTGGAACTTCTGGGGTCTGCTCAAATATTCGATCGAAGGCATTGTGGGCTTTTCCACAGCTCCGCTGCTGATGGCGGCGGGCCTTGGCCTTGCCTTTTGCGTATTGGCGTTTGTAGGCATCATAATCGTGGTGGTGCGTGCACTGATGTTCGGCGACCCTACTTCCGGCTGGCCGAGCCTTGTCTGCATTATCCTTTTGTGCAGTGGTGTGCAGCTGCTGTGTACGGGAATTGCGGGCGAGTACCTTGCCAAAACATATCTTGAAACAAAGCACAGACCGATCTATATTGCTGCTGAGACCGAAGAAGATCTGGACGCGGAATAAGGCGTTTCAGGAAAAATGTATTTTTAACGGGGTGCCAGAAGAAGCTGATCTGGCACCCCGCTTTTTTTTGAGCAGGGAAAAATGGATACATACAGATAGGCGTTGTACCCAAAGCCATTTCCTGCTATACTAAAAATTGACTAGAAACTGGAAGAATGGTGAGCAGATGGCAAAAAGACAAGACGGCGGCATCCGGCTGCGCCCGGTGGGCACCCGCAAGCATCGGCAGAACGCTCCGGCCTACAGCCCGGCGGGCACCGGCTGCCCGGCCTTTGAGCAGGCAGTGGAAAATTTATATAAAGGCCAGAACGAAGAAAGCTTCTGGACGCTGATGGGCGCTTTGAACTATGCACTGGAAATGGAGACCCATGTTCTGGTGCCGCTGCGCACGGCACTGACGGTGCACAACACGCCTGCACCGTGGACGGAGCATCCGGTGCCCACGGCAAAGGCTAAGGACCTGCAGCTGTGGACCCTGCGCAACGAGAAGGGCCGCACATGGCTGCCTATGTTCACCTCTGCAGCTGCGGCCTGCGCCGACCGCAGCACTTCTGCCCGGCCAATGGCAGATTACACCCTGCAGGATGCCATGGAGCTGGCCCTTTCCACTGAGGGGATCGACGGCGTGGTGCTGGACCCGTGGAGCCACTCGGCTACGCTGGACGGCGCTCTGCTCAACGGTTTGCTGCACGCGGGCCATACGCCGAAAGACCCCGGTGATGAGAAAGCGGATGCCGGAAAGGAAGCCGCCCGCAAGGGCAACTGGGCGCAGGCTGTGGAATGCTTTGAAAAAGCAGCCGAGCTTGGCAGCGCCATGGGACTTGCCCTGCTGGCAGACTGTATTTATAAGGGCCGCGGCACCCGCACGAACCGTGCCAAGGCCCGCCGCATGTGGAAGGAAGCAGCAGACAGCGGCGAGATCTTATCCAACATTGCACTGGGCGATGACTGCGCTGCCCGGGGCGACAATGGCCGGGCACTTTTGTATTACCGCCGTGCCCGCGCCAACGCAGCCCATATGCCGGATATCGAGTACACTCCGCAGGTGTGCCTGCGTGTGGCCCAGACCGAAACGCGCTACACCAGCCGCAAAAAGGCGCTGGCACTGGCCGCAGAAGCAAGGCAGGGCTTTGCCATCAAGGCCCGTGAGCACGAGCCGGACGCAGAGCAGTGGCTGGCCGAAGCCGACCAGCTCATCCGGGAACTGACCAGTGAACTGCCTGCCAGAGCCACAGCTTACGACATGGAATCTTTACAATTGGACTAAAAAATCGTCATATCGGGACGGTAAGATATACTCGGAAATGATTTGAAGAGCTGCGCCCAAGATGCACAGCACCGGAGAGGAAACAGACAGTATGAGCAAAGTAATCGGCATCGATCTCGGCACG
>OMGY01002828.1_pt1 | contig 12402 bp, 9 predicted proteins | sample 1674461 | NCBI WGS metagenome assembly OMGY01 (sample SAMN05578579, study PRJEB25193) | human gut metagenome | biome: Human Microbiome; feature: human-associated habitat; material: feces | host: Homo sapiens | place: USA:Birmingham
TGCATGTATCCCGTCTTCAGTCAAGCCATCCTGCTTCAACATAACCTCTAATACCTGAATATCTGAAGAGATATCCATGGCTACATTCTGAAACATCTCATCAAATAATTTTTCAAGAGCCTGATTCATCGTATCTAAGGAATCTTCTATCTCTTTTTTTGTTTTCCTGATATTCTCTCCCTGAACCGGCTGTTTCTCCACATCTTCATATACTTTAAGAAGTTTTAATACAGATGGAAAATAATATTTAAACAGCCTGTCCGTCTGCGAAATACTTTCTGGATGCTCCGATGCACATACAAAAATACGGGCGGTAAGCGTTTCCATCTGCTCAACCTTCCTGCGCATCTCATCAGACACAATCTCTTTCTTAAGCTCTGCGAGCTGCTCTAAATACTCCTGCCCATCTTTTTTTATTCGATGGATTTCTCTTTGCTCAAATGGAGCAGCCTTTAGTGCCTCTTCTGCCTCTCTTGCCTTCACTTCTTCCTGCTCTCGCTGTCTTTTTGCAGCCATAGCACTTGCATATTGCTGCTTTGACTCATCCGTAAGCATGAGACACGTTTCTCCCGCATCAAGTTCCGCTCCGATAATCAATTCTCTATCTGTAAGGAAATGAATATCTTTTAAAATTTTCTTCCTATCCCATCCTACTCTGCTCTCAAGATCCTCTATCATAACATAGGGCTTTCCTGTCCAAATACTTGCATATTTTCTTATTCTTCTTGCTCTTTTACTGTTAAGAATACCTCTTCCAAGTAAAAATGCACTGACAATAGTAAATGGAATCATAACTGCCGCGGATGTAATTGCTGCACCTATGGGAAATGCCACTGCCCCCAGGAATGCTCCAAGACCAATGCCTGCGCCACCAAAAGCGCCAAGTCCGGCAGCCCCTACTGCAATTTCAGCCGGTCCACTGTAAAGCCCCGGATTCTTCTTAAGCTTTCCGGCAATGACCTTTCTTCCATGTCCGACATTCACATATGCCTGGCTGCTTTGATATCCCCTTGCCTTATCAATCTGTTTTGCGGCCTCCTCTTTTGCTTTATCCACCTGTCTGGCGGCTTCTTCTTTCGCACGGTCAATCTGCTTTGCGGCCTCTGTCCTGGCCTTATCTACCTGTTTCATTGTTTCTTCTCTGGCAACATCAATTGTCTTTTGAATATTATGACTCAATTCTGCAAAATCCATAGATTCGGCAGATTCCTGTATCATGGAAAAAATCTTATCTCCCCAGTTTATACCATCTGCCTTGCCATTATCATTCTTGTCTTCAGAGGATTTTCTGTATCTTTCCCCCTGATTCCCGTGATTTTCACTATCTGAAAAATCAAATCTATCTTCCTGATTACTCATATACATACTCCTACCTTATATTTCTCTTACTATATCACAGATTTTATCGTTTTTATAGCGTAGAATTTCTTACAAAGGAATTTTCCATCTAATTTATGAATATACTAAAAGAAAAATGAGGAAATCACTTGGCAATCAAAATTTATATTGATCAGGGACATAATCCGGAGGGAATTAATGCAGGAGCAGAAGGTTTTGGAATACGAGAGCAGGATGTCACTTATCAAGTGGGACGTTTTCTCTATGACATTCTATCAGAAGATGACCGATTTGAGGCCCGCCTCTCACGCCCTACGCCACAGACCACCTTAGGATACAGCAATACAAGCAGCTTGAGGGAACGTGTGACGCAGGCAAATAACTGGCCAGCAGATTATTTTATCAGTATTCATGCAAATGCCAGCGAAAATCCTGACATAAATGGAACAGAAGCTTACGTTTCTTCCACAGATTCCGCAGCTTGGTATCTGGCTCAAAATATTGTCACAGAAATCGTGCGTCGCACCAGTACAAAATATAATGGTGTATTTTCCAGACCTTCTCTCTACGTCTTAAAAAACACGAAAATGCCTGCTGTTCTCGTGGAACTTGGGTATATTACGAACTATGAAGACAATCAGAGAATGATTAATGAACCTTATCAGTTCGCATATGGAATTTATGTGGGACTTCTCAATTATCTGGGATTAAAACAGTAATTTCATCCCCAGCCCCAAAAAAACAGCTGCCAAAGAAAGAAGAGCCCCTATATCTGTGGCCTTAGTGGAGGATTGAATGTAAGCCATTTAGCGAATATTCAACCTACAGTGACAGAGTCACAAATATAGGGGCTCTTCTCTCTTTGACAGCATCCCCTTTGCCTGCCGAAAATAAGCTTTTAACCCAGATTCCTGATTTTAAAGTCTCTTTCCGCCTCTCGTTTTGCGTCCTTTTTCGCGATATCCTGTCTCTTATCATACAGTTTCTTACCGCGTGCAAGACCAATCTCCACCTTCACGAGGCTGCCTTTGAAGTAGACTTTTAACGGCATTAAAGTATAGCCTTTCATTTTAATCTGTCCGGCAAGTTTATTAATTTCTGACTTATGAAGAAGTAGCTTTCTTACGCGCAGCGGATCTTTATTAAAGATATTTCCTTTTTCATAAGGGCTGATGTGCATATGATTAATGAGGATTTCTCCCTTATTGCTTATTGTTACAAAGGATTCTTTGATACTGCATCTGCCCATGCGCAGGGACTTTACTTCCGTTCCGTGGAGGGCGATACCTGCCTCATATTTTTCATCGATAAAATTGTTGGCAATTAATTTAATACCTTCTGATTTTGCCATATTGATTCCCCTTTCCTGTTAGAGTGTATTTAAAAAATGCTTTTTGCAAATTGGGGCGTGCAGATTGCAGGAATGATTTTTCAAACACGCTCTAGATTTCGTCAATTTTCTTTTTACTATAAAGATGCAGCAAACGGTCCGCTTCCTCATCGTCAATCCAGTCATTTAAAAGAATACCGTCTTTATCAGGAAGACTCTCTCCTGTTTCGTCAAATTCGGATTCTTCCTGGTTCGCTGGATATTCTCCGTCCACAAACTCAAAATCTTCAGATTCTGTATTCTCTTTCTTTCTTGACGGCATTCCGTCTCCATAGTAATCATCTGGGTCTGGATACTCGCCATACTGAGAGAATTCTTTTAATATAAAGTCAATGGTCCGCTCCATTTTATCGGCAGAGCGAACTACGATTTCTGCTTTTTGTCCTAATGTAAAGATTCTTCCGGTATGCTCTCCGGTCAGTTTATAGCTTTCTTCGTCAAATACATAGAAATCATCAAGAAGGCTGTTGATTGGCACCATTCCCTCGATAGTATTGTCAAGTTCTACAAAAAATCCCCAGGAAGTTACTCCGGAGATAACTCCTGTGAAAACTCCTCCGATATACTGCTGCATATATTCTACTTTTTTGAGCTTATCTACTTCACGCTCTGCGTCCTGCGCACGGCGTTCCATTGTAGAACTCTGCTGTGCTACAGATGGAAGGATTGACTCATAATGTTCTAACCGCTTCTGATTTAATTTACCGTGAATATTCTCCTTGATGATCCGATGAATCTGTAAGTCTGGATAACGGCGGATTGGTGAAGTAAAATGGGTATAGTACTGTGTGGAAAGTCCAAAATGTCCTACATTTAATGTGGTGTACTTTGCCTGCTTCATGGAACGAAGAGCAAGGCGGCTGATTAACGGTTCTTCCGGCTCTCCTTCTAAAGAAAAGAGAAGCTTCTGGATTTCTTTAGGATGAAAACTCTCCCTTCCTGTCTTCATATAATATCCAAAGTTGTGAATAAATGTATCAAGCTTCTTGATCTTATCGCTGTCCGGTGCCTCATGAGTACGGTAAACGAACGGAATTTCCTGCCAGAAATAATCTTCGGCAACGGTCTCATTCGCAAGAAGCATAAAGTCCTCGATAATGTCTGTCGCAACATTTCTCTCATATGGATGAATATCTACTGGGTAGCCTTTTTCGTCCACAACAATCTTAGATTCTGGGAAGTCAAAGTCAATGGCTCCACGCTTTCTACGCTTTTCTTTTAAGATTGCTGCCGCTTCTTTCATTAAGAAACAAAGGGCACGAATGTCCTCTCGTTTGCCCTCTGGATGGGCTTCTCCTTCAAGGATTGCCTTTACTCCTGTATAGCTCATACGCTCATCAACACAGATTACAGATTCCGTAATCGTATGGTCAAGTACATTGCCGGACGCATCAAAAGTCATCATGCAGCTCATTCAAGGAACAGATTCCATTGGAAAGTTCTTTTGGGAGCATTGGAATTACCCGGTCAGCAAGATAGACACTTGTCGCTCTCTCTAACGCTTCTTTGTCCAATGGAGAATCTTCCTTTACATAATGAGATACATCCGCAATGTGTACACCAAGATAGTACTTATCCTCTTTTTTAGAAAGGGTAATCGCATCATCTAAATCTCTGGCATCTTCGCCGTCAATCGTTACGGTAAGAAGGTCACGGAAATCCGCACGCTTTCCAACCGGCTGTTCTGTAATTTCCTGCGGGATAGCCTGTGCCTCCTTTATAACAGACTTCGGAAATTCTTCTTCGATTCCATAAGCACGAACAATACTTGTCACATCCGTTGCCGGGTCATCCATCGCTCCGAGAATCTCAATAACTGCTCCTTCTGGCTTCTTACGCTCTCCACCGAAGTCTGTCAGGCGAACAACAACCTTATCTCCATCTTTTGCACCATTGATGTGCTTCTTGGAAATAAAAATATCTTTATCATAATGACGGTCATCGGGAAGAACAAATCCAAAGCTTGTATTCTTCTGGAACGTACCGACTAATGTCTTACAGCCACGCTCTAAAATCTTTAAGATCATACCTTCACGGCGTTTTCCTTCTCCGCCAGTCTTCTTTGTTACCTTTACTTTGACAACATCTTTGTGAAGCGCTCCGTTAACATACGTTGCCGGAATGAAAATATCCTCTTCTTCTCCCTCAGCCGTCACAAAACCAAAACCACGGGCATTCGCAGTAAACACTCCCGTCACGTTCTGATTCTCCGGTTTGATATACTTGCCTCTGGCGGTAAGTTCCACACTGCCGTCTGCCACAAGAGCATCCATCACTTCTTTTAATGCCCCTCTGTCTTTATGTGGCACGTCCATAAGATATGCCATCTCTTTTAGCTTTAATGGGATATAATTCGGATCATAGATCATATCCCTGATACTGTTTTTACGCTGTTCAAATAATAATCTGTCTTTCATATACTAGTTTCCCCTATCAAAACTTTGTCAAAAAAAGCCGTCTCAGTTCAGCTTGCGAATTGAGACGGCATCATTAGTCTGCTTTAAAATTACTGGAAAACCTTCAGGCAAAGGCCGATGGCTACTACAAAGAATAAAAATCCAAGAATTGCTGTAATTCTCTCCAACTTACCTTCTTTAGTCCGACCACGGTTCTTTCTAACATAAGAATCAGAATCAACCTGTCCGCTTAACGCACCGAACCCTGAATTCTTGCTTTCCTGCATCATTACCACGATAATCATCACAAGACATATTAACATAAAAATAATTGTTACTAATGTTCTAGCCAAAATTCACACCTCCTGCCATCTACACAAAATCTAAATTATTATAGCACAGTTTTTTCCATAAAACAAGCTTTTAATTCGACTGTGTTGTGGATTCTGCAGAGTCTGCAGACTGTTCTGCTAAATAATCCTGTGTGCTTTCCGTAATTCCATCAATAAATGTATCAAAAATGGATTTCGACTGTGTCATAGACTCCTGTAAATTACCATTTTTAATATATTTTTTGTATTTTTTAAAGTTTGTATTGCTTGTTGCTAATGTATCCAATGAAGATCCATCAATCGTAAACTTCTCTGTATTAAATACTTTTGCATTTCCGGCTCTTAAGTTCTTCTCAAGTTCTGCAGCCTTTGCTGCAGTTCCATCCGTTACATGCTCATCATTTAACTGGGAAATAACGACTGCATCTTCTGCATAACCCGCTGTCCAGTCTGCTGCAATTTCTTTTCCATTTAACACCTTGTTCACTGCATAAGTATAATACTTACTCCAGTCAGATGTAACAGAAGTCAGCGCATCTTTTGGTGCAGTAGAGATGAGGTTCACATCATTACCGATAAGTGGTGTATCATTTTCTGCACAAACAGTCGCAACTGCCGTTGTATATGTGTACTGTGCCATCATCTTTACACCTGCTGCAATAAGCTGTCTTGCCGCCTTACCATCTGCATCATAAACACCTCTTTTGCCGACATAACGGACTAAAATTGAAGACTGAGAACAAACTCTTTCTACCCCAAGATAAAATGCATTGATGCAGCTTGTTGTCTTTGCTGTTTTATCATAGGCCACAAAACCAATGACACACTCAGAAGCACTAATATCTCCTTTGTCTAAAAGATGATTTAATTTCACACCTGCTACAAGACCTGCTACATGATATGCTTCATAAATTCTTGTATCATAATTGTGGAAGTTTGAAAGACCACTTTTCTTTGCAAGCTTTCCACTTTCCTGACAAAATTGTACATCAGGATATTTTTTCGCAGCTTCTTCTAAAATACTTTCCAAATTCGGATTTTCTGCAAAAATAATGTCACAGCCTTTTTCGACAAGCTCTGCGGCTTTCTTCTCACAATCTGCCTTTTTCACACTTTCTGCAATAATAATCTGGTCATCGGCAATACCTGTCTCTTCCTGCATTTTGCGGATTCCCTGTACACGGGCAACGGTATCAGGCGCATCCCCATCAGAAGATAACAGATATCCTACTTTAATGCTTCCGCTATCTGCTGTCTTTGTCTGCTGCTTATTCCCTGTATTCTCAGGAAACAAAGACTTACTGCTTCCGCATCCGCAGAGGGAAAATGCCATTACCAACGCTATAATCACTGCTATATGTTTTCTCATGTTTTCAATTCCTCCGTTTCTGTGCTTAACGGTCCTCCCTGAAGTAAGCCAGTCCCAGACTTTCTGGTGGCTGCTGCTCTTTCTTCTTACGAAGACTTGTGATAATAAGCACAATAATTGTTACCAGATATGGAAGCATCTTGAAGATTTCCTGCATACTTCTTCCAAGTCCTGGTATATAAAGATATAAAATGTAAAGTCCCCCGAAAAGAAATGAACCCCAGATTGCATTGATTGGTTTCCAAAGAGCAAAGATAACCAGTGCTATCGCAAGCCATCCTCTGTCACCAAACCCATTATTTGTCCAGGTTCCTCCAGAATATTCCATTACAAAATAAAGACCTCCAAGACCGGCAATTCCTCCGCCAATCACAGTTGCAAGATATTTATACAGTGTAACGTTAATTCCGGCTGCATCTGCTGTCGCAGGACTTTCTCCTACAGCGTTTAAATTAAGACCCCAACGGGTTCTCTTTAAGAAAAACGCCATAAGTAGTGTAATAATAATTGCAAAATATGTCAAGAACCCATAATTAAAAAATATGTCCCCGATAACCGGAATCTTTGACAACAGTGGGATTTTAGCACGATAAGCATCTCCGGTAATTGCTACAGATATCTGTCCAACACCACCGGCAAGTGTGGAAAGAGAACCACCAAAGAAGTTACCAAATCCAACACCAAATGTTGTGAGCGCAAGCCCTGCAACATTCTGGTTTGCTCTTAATGTAATTGTCAGCACACTGAAAATCAGCCCGCCAAACGCCGCCATCAAAAATGCAGCAAGGAGAGAAAGAATCATTCCCACAAGGCCATTTGGATGTGCGGCAAGTTTTTCATAATAAAAGGCTGCCATCAATCCGGCAATTCCTCCCATGTACATCATTCCAGGAACACCAAGATTTAAGTTTCCTGACTTTTCCGTGAGAATCTCTCCGTCTGCGCCAAAGAGCATACAAATTCCCTGCATAATCGCTTTTTGTATAAAGGTAATTAATACTGACATTTCATTCTCCCTCCTTATGCGCTGTGCTTTTTACGAAATTCCAGTTTATAGTTAATGAAAAATTCACATCCGATTACAAAGAACAAAATAATTCCGGTAATTACCTCTGATGCATTTTCATTCAGGTTATACTGTGTTGCAATCTGGATTGCTCCCTGCTGCATAAATACGAGAAGGAATGCAATGACTGCCATCGCCCACACATTAAACTTCGCAAGCCATGCTACGATAATCGCAGTAAAACCACGGCCGCCTGCTGTACTTGTAGAAATTGTGTGGGAAGAACCGCTTACAAGAATAAATCCGGCAATTCCGGCGATTCCGCCAGAAATTCCAACTGTGCGGACGATGACCTTTCCTACGTTAATTCCTGCATAACGCGCAGTATTTTCACTCTCACCTACAACAGCGATTTCATAACCGTGTTTTGTTCTCTTCATGTAGATAAACATTAATACTGTCAGTAATAACACTATAGCAAGATTCCATCCATAATCAAGGCCAAACAGCTGTGGAAACCAGCCTGCTCTCGTTGGCGCATTAATGATTCCAACAGAGTTAGAACCTGCCGGGTTCTCCCAGTATACAATGCAAAATGTTACGACCTGCATTGCGACATAATTTAACATCAGGGTAAATAATGTCTCATTTGTATTCCATCTTGCTTTAAAGAATGCAGGAATGATTCCCCAGATTCCTCCAGCAATAAAACTACATACAAACATAAGTACAAGCAGTAAGCCTGTTGGGAGGGCATTGCCCGCATAAATCATCATAGCCGCAGAAGCAACACACCCCATAAGGATCTGTCCCTCTGCACCAATATTCCAAAACTTCATTTTAAAGGCAGGAGTTACCGCAACAGCAACACAGAGCAAAGTTAATGCATCTCTTGCCGTTACCCAGAAACGTCTGCCCGTTCCTACCGCTCCTTCTACAATTCCTTCATAGACCTCTACTGGATTCATTTTAATAATTATGAAAATAAAACCTGCACATACAATAAGAGAAAGAAGAATCGCAATAATTCTTACCAGCCATTTCTTTCCAAATGACATATCCTCTCTTTTTGAAAGATGTATCAGTGGCTCTTTCACTGTATTATCCATTATTGTTCCTCCTTATGGGATGTCATCAATCTTCCCACTTCTTCTTTTGTTGTCTTTCTCGCATCTACGATTCCTGTTACCTTGCCATCACAAAGTACCATGATTCTGTCACAAAATTCCAGAAGCATATCTAAGTCCTCTGCGACACAGACAACTGAAACTCCTCTTTCTTTCTGCTTATTTAACAAGTTATAAATCATATAGGAAGAGTTAATATCAAGACCACGTACTGGATAGGCTACTAAGAGAACCGCCGGAGAAGATGCGATTTCTCTTCCGACAAGAATCTTTTGTACGTTACCTCCAGAAAGTCTTCTTACTGGATAGTCAATATCCGGTGTCACAACATCCAAATCTTCTTTAATCTTTTCGGCAAGTTCCTTCGGTGCTTTTAAGCTGGTAAAGAAGCCTTTTCCCTTTCGAAAAGAACGAAGCAGCATATTTCCTGTCATACCCATGGAGCCGACAAGTCCCATACCAAGACGGTCTTCCGGAACAAATGAATGGCGGACACCAAGTTCATTAATCTGCGCCGCATCATATTTGGCAAGGTCAATATCTTCTCCTTCTGGTGAGTGGAAAATGACACTTCCTGATGAAAGCTTTGTAAGACCAGCAATGGCCTCTAATAATTCTTTCTGTCCACTACCGGAAATACCGGCAACTCCAAGCACTTCCCCGCCAAATGCTTCAAAGGATACATTCTCCAGGACATGCAGCCCATCTTCATTCGTGCAGGTAATGTTATTGATTGTAAGACGTTTTTTCAAATCATGTGGCATTGGACGGTTAATATCAAGAGAAACTTTTTCTCCCACCATCATCTCTGTAAGGGATTCTACCGTTGCCTCTGAAGTCTGCAGCGTTCCAATATATTTTCCCTTTCTAAGAATGGCAACACGGTCGGATAACTCTAATACTTCATTCAGCTTATGTGTGATAATAATAATTGCTCTGCCATCATCTCTCATATTTCTTAGAACTTCAAACAGTTTATCTACTTCCTGCGGAGTCAGTACCGCTGTCGGCTCGTCAAGAATTAAAATATTTGCTCCGCGGTAGAGCATTTTAACGATTTCTACGGTCTGTTTTTGTGATACAGACATTGTATATACTTTCTGTGCCGGATCAAGATCAAAACCGTATCTATCTACAAGTTCCTGAATATCTTTGTGCACCTTTTTCATATCAAGGACTGCATTTCCTTTTAAGCCAAGAATAATATTTTCGGCAGCAGTCATAACATCAATCAATTTAAAATGCTGATGAATCATTCCGATTCCAAGATCAAAAGAATCTTTTGGAGAACGAATGGAAACTGCCTTTCCATCTACTAAGATGTGACCCTCATCCGGGAAATAAATTCCAGAAATCATATTCATTAATGTGGTCTTTCCACTTCCGTTCTCTCCAAGCAATGAAAGAATCTCTCCCCGCTTTACTTTGAGATTGATTCCATCATTTGCGACAATTTTGCCAAATCGTTTTGTGATATTTTTTAATTCTATGGCATATGTCTGTTCCAACTTTATATTCCTCCATTATCTGATTTTATGTACTCAAAAAATATTTTTACTCCTGATTCCTTGAGTACATGCATTTGTTTATAGGCAAGTCAAAAAAGACTGGCTACTTTCTTCTTTGATTTAACTGTAAACAAAAATTCTGTTTTATTCCATGACTGAAAATCGGGCAGAGCCGCCATAATGACCGCTCTGCCCTTGTCATTGATTGTATTGTTAAATTACTTTGTAATGGAGTTAATTCCATCAATGATAAATGTGAATGCTGGTGCTGAAGGCATTCCGCTTTCTACATCAGATTCGTGGAAATATCCATCTTTGATATAATCTTTTAATTTTGTTGCGTCCTTGTCACCAGATTCTACGAGTTCTTCAAGAGTCTTACCGCCAACTGTGAACTTAGAAGTATCAAATACATGAAGAGTTCCATCTTCGATTCCCTTCTGTGCTTCTTCTACTGCTTCCTTTGTTCCCTCAGCAACTGTCTTATCGTTAAGCTCTGTGATTGCATCTGCTCCGTCTTTTACACCTTTTGCCCAGTCTGTCTCGATGGCCGTTCCATCAATAACACTCTGAACTGCATATGTGTAATAAGGACCCCAGTTGATTGTTGCAGAAGTAAGTGCTGCATCTGGTGCTGTAGGAATCATATCAATGTTATATCCTACACAAGGAATCTTCTTTGCTTCACAAGCTGTAGGTGCTCCTGTTGTATCTGCATGCTGGCTGATAAGTACGCAGCCATCTGCGATTAACTGTTCTGCACATTCTTTTTCAAGGTCAAAAGATGCCCAGCTATTTGTATATTTTACTTCCATTGTAGCGGAATCACAAACAGATTTTACTCCAAGATAGAAAGAAGTAAATCCACTGATAACCTCTGCATATGGGAAAGCCCCTACATAACCGATCTTACATTTATCTTTTGAAACTTCGCCATTTTTAATCATCTCATTTAACTTCATACCAGCAACAACACCGGATAAATAACGGGATTCATAGATTCTGGTAAAGAAGTTATGCATGTTAGAAAGTCCGCTGCTCTTTGCCTGATATCCTGTTGCATGACAGAACTGTACGTCCGGATAATCTGCTGCGGCCTGAAGAATATAACTTTCATGTCCAAAACTGTTTGCAATGACGATGTTACATCCCTGTTCTGCTAAGTCAACTGCTGCATCGTAACAGCCTTCGTCTTCTTTGATGTTTGTCTTGATAACTACCTGATCATCAGAAAGTCCAAGATTCTTCTTCATCTCTTCTACTGCTTTTAAATGTGCCTCAGTGTAACCTTCATTCTCATCACCAATCATGATACATCCAACCTTAATATCGGATGCGGCTACTGCCTCTCCTGCTGCCGAACTTCCTTTCGCTGATGTGGAACCTTCTGCTCCGCCTTTGGAAGATCCGCAGGCACAAAGTGATGCTGTCATTACAGCGGCTAAAATAAATGCCAGTAATTTTTTCATTTTCTCTCCTCCTATATCTATTGCTTATGAAAAAATACATTTCTATATTAGACTACATTTTTTCAGAAGTAAAGTCGAAATAGACAGAAAATAATTTTTTTCTCACAATTCCTTCATTTTTTAGCTTTTGTAATACAACTTTCGTTCTCTTTATTTCCTTTTTCTCTCCCTATCTGCCATAGCTTCCATTATTTCCAAGTTCTTCTTCAATCCGCATTAACTGATTATACTTTGCGGTACGTTCTGCACGGCACGGTGCGCCTGTCTTAATCTGTCCGGCATTTACTGCTACCGCCAGATCTGCAATGGTTGTATCTTCGGTATCTCCGCTCCGATGAGAAATAATCGTGCGATAGCCCTCTTTCTGTGCCATTAAAATCGCATCTAATGTCTCTGATAATGTGCCAATCTGGTTTGGCTTTATTAAAATTGCATTGGCGATTCCCTTCTCAATACCGTCCGATAAT
>OMGY01002838.1_pt1 | contig 12366 bp, 6 predicted proteins | sample 1674461 | NCBI WGS metagenome assembly OMGY01 (sample SAMN05578579, study PRJEB25193) | human gut metagenome | biome: Human Microbiome; feature: human-associated habitat; material: feces | host: Homo sapiens | place: USA:Birmingham
GCCTATTTAATCAATCGTCACCTTACTAGACTTTAAAAAATAATCCGCGCTTATGCGCCGCCCTCCACACCTGCTTGGCTTGTCTTACTCCAGCATCACTTCATCAAAAAAGATTCTCGATGTCTGTCCCGGTCTCACATGAGATGCAGGACAAACTCCCGGACCTTTGGCGGTCACACGTACATAACGGGCCTGTGTGCCTCCCAGTTTCAATGACAGGTTTTCTATAAAATTCCCTTCACGGAAAATCTCTTCAGACGTGAAGCTCTGCACAACGGCTTCGCGGAACTTGGAGTTATCATCCGAAACTTCCACCCTCACGGATGCCGGCTTATGGATAGCCATTCCATTGTTCGTGATGCATCCCAATATCAACGTGTTCAGCATTTCCGGCTTCAGCAAGTCAATCGTAAAAGAGACAGAGTCATTGTCCGCCCATGAGCACCACTCGAAATCCGAATACTTCAGGCTTCCGCGTATTCCATTCGTCAGGAGCTTTTCAGTCGGATTGGTTCCCAGTACAGGTTTGGCGGTAGCCAGATTCCATCGGGCAGGAAGTATCAACGTCTTTCCCATCTGTCTGCCGTGCGCAAAAGTTGCACCTTTTAGGGTAAGCGCCTCTTTTACAGGCACTATTTTTTCGTAGAGCGGTGAAGTTGCCGTAGGTTCGCTGCCGTCCGTCGTATAATGTATCTCCATATCGGGGCGGATACATTCCAGTTTCACTTCAAGAACTCCGTTGTTTGGAGTTACCGTATGCTGGATATTATACATTGAACGGGCGTACACGATGCCTTTAGCTGTCAGATGCTCATTATAGGCATCCAGTCCTTTCAAAAACGCAGTCCAGTCCTTGTGTTCAGGCTGTGTCCATGCCACTTCCGCCAGGGCGGCAAGACGGGGGAACACTAAATAGTCGACATCTTCCGGTTTGTTGCAGAACTCCGTCCACATAGATGCCTGTACGCCCTTTAACAAAGAAGCATATTCCGGTTTCCAGTCCGCTTGCACAGGTTCGTAATCGTAGATGTCTTTCAGCGTGTTATTTCCGAAATAGGTCTGGGGTTCGAACCATTGCGGACCTTGATAACGAATCAGATACAAGATGCGGGCAGGGGTCATAATGAACTGATGTCCTTTTTCCGCGGCTTTCAAAGCAGCCGTACCGAGTCCGCGCCAGCCTTGGATGATAACACCTTCCGGCAGGAAACTGCTATTTGTCAGTTCATCCCAACCTATCACTTCGCGTCCTTTGCTGCGTACATAGTCGCTCATCCGTTTCATAAAGTAACCTTGCAGGTCTTCTTCGTTGGCAAGATGCTCTTTCTTTATCCGTTCCTGGCAAAGCGGGCATTTTTTCCAGTACCCTTTCTGCGCCTCATCTCCTCCCAGATGAATATATCGCGAAGGGAAGATTGCCATCACTTCATCTAAAACATCTTGCAAGAATGTAAATGCACTATCTTTTCCGGCACAATAAATCACTCCTGAATTACTTCCGCCCAAACCTGGAATTACTCCGATGTAACTGTCTACTACGGGGCAGGCCAGTTGCGGATAGGCAGCCAGTGCAGCGTTGCTGTGAGCCGGCATATCTATTTCGGGGATAATTTCTATCTGGCGGTCGGCAGCATAGGAGACCATTTCTTTAATATCTTCCTGTGTATAAAATCCACCGATAGGAGTGGGTTCACCCGGTTCGGCGTTACGGCGGAAATAGAAGGGAACGTCCATGCGGTTCACTCTCCATGCTCCCACTTCCGTCAGGCGGGGATATTTCTTGATTTCCAATCGCCAGCCGTTATCGTCCGTGAGATGGAAATGAAGCGTATTGATTTTGAGCATGCCCATACAGTCGATGATACGCAACACGTTTTCCTTGGGGATGAAGAAACGGGCGGCATCCAGCATCAATGCCCGATAGCCGAAGCGTGGCTCATCCTGAATGGTTACTGCGGGGATACTCCATCGGATATTCTTAGCCTGTTGATTGCCTTCAACAGCCGACGGCAACAATAGGCGGATGGTCTGTAATGCATAGAAAAAGCCTTTTATATCCGATGCCTTTACCTGAATCTGTTCCGGAGTAACTGCCAACTGATAGGCTTCGCTTTTTAAAGAAGAGTCGGTTGTAAAGCAGACATGGCTCTTCTCACTGCCACCTATTGCCAACTGTGAGGTGATCCCCGAGCTTCTCTTCAATAAGTTTATAAAGTTGCGGACGATGACAGCCTGCTCATGGTTCTCTACCGAAAACAGCGTTTGAGAAGAGAAGGTAAAGTTGCCCTCTCCCGGCACGACCTGCGCCGGACGGGGAACTATTGAAATAGGGGGAGATGTCAAGTTGGCGGCATGCATACTAATCAAAGACGTCAATAGCACGAGAATAATTAAGATTTCTTTCTTCATGGTAATAAAACTTTTAAGAGTGAAAATGTCGAAAGAGATGCATAAACACCTGACTTCCGACATTTTATCAATTAATCTATTGAAAGCAGAACACTATATTAGTAGAATAATTGACCTGCATTTGCCCAGTATGTCACACCTTCGTCCGAATACGTGCTATTCGTATAAAAACGAATCCAATCAATTTCCATCATAGGTGTATTCGGATCGGTCTTAGGTTCGGAAATAGCCTTCAATACACTATCCCATCCGTCCGGACGATTGTCTGCCGGAGCAAAAAGGAAATCCAAAGCCAAGCCATCTGCAGGAGCAAAACCCCAAGAACTTGTCGAAGGGACATCTACATTCGTACTTCCATTGATTCCTACTTTTATTCCATCTGTAGTCAATTCTACCCAATAAATATTATAATCACCAATTTTGGGGAGTGGGCTTGTTTTAGTACCATCTTCCATTGTCGAGAAAACACCTTGTGTCACCAAGTTTCCTTTCGTATTTCTAAGAATATCGATTCTCTGTGTTTGTTTATCAAATACGCCCCCAGGTGCATCTCTAAGCTCAATGACCGGGACAATACCCGTACGATCTCCCGTCACACGCACTCTCATTTCTATACGCATTCCCGGATTGATGTGTATAAAACGGGTAGAAGCACCTGAACCGCCTCTTCCAATATATACAGCAGCCGAACCGTAATCTCTACTCGCACCAAGTCCGTCTCCCGGTGTGGAACCAGCTTGTACCCACAATTGATAAGTACCGTCTTCTGTTACATTAGAACATTTATCGCGATTAGCAGCAAACACATCTTGTATTGATTTAGTTGGAATATAATTAAAAGACCAATGCCTATAGTTACCAAACGACGTATTCGGCTTCGTCGGCATACTCCACCCGAAAGAGCTTTGTATAAAATGGAACTCTACGCCACTCCAGAATTTCCATCCTTCCTCTGCTAATTTCTGGTTGGGATGCGAAGTTAACGAAGCATAATCAGTTCCAGGTTTAGCACCCGTTTTTCCGGTTATTTCTACAGACGAGCTTCTGTCACTCCCCCACCAAGCATCGAATTTGCTTTTATTGCCTTTAGATACAAATGGATATTCCGGATGTTCATACACCAAGGTCGGATCATACATATCCGGATTGGCAAGAGATTCGAGGTCAGTCATCATAATTACTAATTGATCAGACTTCATCGGATTAGCTTCAGAGTTTGAAGTGAAATTCAATGTCAACTCCTTGTCTCCTGTCTTCGCTCCATCCATAACTAAAGATATAGGGTCAGTTTTTGCGTTCAGCGCTCCTGCAGGAATAGTCAGTTCACTGGGCAAATTTTCAAAAGAGCTCTCATCCTCCGCTTTTGCGCTGATACTTACCGCAATAGGTATTGCCCTCGGTTTATCCAGACTGGCTACCAACACAAATTTATCACCTTCCGTAACTATATTGTCCGCATTGCCTTGTATTGCCATATTTACCCGATAGTAATCGGACACTTTTATAGGAAAACTAGGGTTACCAATCTCGTATCCGCGGGAAAAAGCTACAAAATTAAAGTTTTTACTTCCTTCCAATCCAGTTTCTTTCAGAGGGAACTCAACACGAATACTCTTCTCACCTTTCGGAAAAGTAACGATGTTATGAAAATCTTTGAATACGCCGGACACATCCTCCGTACCAGTTTTAGCGGTAAAATAAATATCAAAATCTTCGTTAGCCAAAACCTCGCTTCCATCCTTATCCGGATTAATATCCAAATCGACAACTAACTTTTCGCCCATTACAAAAGTCGTATTATTGACAGTCATCGTAAAAGGAACAGCTTGTGGTAAAGGCAAATACTTAGTTTCATCTTCACATCCCATCAAGCATACACCCAATAGAGATATTGAAAATAGTTTGTAGAATATATTCTTCATGTTTTTTTCTTTATAATTATCAATGAACTTAAGTTGATGCTTCTCAATTTTTGCGCCACCCCGGATTCTGTGTCAGTTCTTTATTCAATGATATCTCGCTCGGTGGAATCGGAAGCAGATAATCACGTCCCGCATCAAACTGGAACCCACGTGGAAGAACATTTTTCAGTGGATCCAAGTAATCGTTATTGTCTACCAGAATTTGAGCCAATTCTTCATTCTTCGGATCAATTGATTTATATAAAACGCTGCCGGCTCCAAAGTAAGCGCCTCCGCCACGTTTCCCCTGGAATAACTTATGTGCTCTCCAACGCATCAAATCATCCAAACGCATTCCCTGCAATGGCAGTTCAGAGCGTCTTTCCCGACGGATTTCTTGCAGATTGGCAGAAATTGTATAACCAAAATCAGGGAAATTGGGATCAATAGCTGATGGAGCGAGATAAGTGACTCCGGCCCGTTCGCGTAATGGCTTTATAGTCTTCTCCAAAACAGCAGCATCACATTTTCCCAATTCTTCCGCAGCTTCTGCATAAGCCAGCAAGGCTTCTGCATAACGAATCATTGGAGTGGCAGTTTCTCCCTGCCCACTTACGAATGTAGTATCAATTCCCATACGGATATGATAGCCGGTAGTATTACTCTGATTTCCGGTACTTACAATTTGAGGAGGATTGATTAAATCTTTATCTTCCTCTGAATAAGCCTTCACCAGCATTTTCTTAGCTCCTTTCACTGTCAGTCCGAATGCATTACAGTGGCCAGCAACCGACCATCCCTATCATTAAAAGATTCATTGAAATCTTTTAATTTTGCGGCTGTGGGATCAATAAAGTTGCCATCCACACTTAAATAATTATCTACTAATGATTGAGAAAGTCCGGCTGGTCCCTCAGCATCACACATTCCACTGGATAAATTCGTATTTAAACTGTGAACCAAGTTGTCGGCAATTGAATATTTCTTCCAAAACAACACTTCCTGGGTAGCCGACAAATCTTTTGAATTGAACAGGTTTCCATACGCATCATCAATATTCTTCACTGATTTATCATTCTCTTTTGTGTTTAATGTAATACCCATTTGAAACAATTCATCCCCCAAAGTAAGTACTTGCTGCAAAAAATCATCTGATTTATACTCGGCAGCAGCAAAGTCAGTACCTTTATGATATTTCTCCCACGTACCTTCAAAGAGTGCCACTCTCATCGCCATAACCATAGCAGCTTCTTTACAAATACGCAATCCCTGATATTTGCTGCGGGAATATAGCAACTCTTTAGCTGCCTTCAAATCATCAAGAATGAATTGTGCCACTGCCGAACGATCACGTGCCGGAATCTGTAACCCGCCAACGGTAGCGTTTCCATCCCAAAACTTGTCCATCACAGGAATACTGCCGAATTTAGTCAACAAGTAATAGTGCCAATATGCACGAAAGAAATAGGCTTCTCCTTTCAGAGATAATACTTCCGCCGTTTCTTCAGCTGCCGGTACTTTATAATATTCTAAGAAGTAATTGACACTACGTAGATTCTGGTATCCTTTCTGCCATTCTGTTACGCCTCCGATAGATTCTTGCAACTCTCCGTTCATACGCCTGTCATACACCATGGCTACCATATTATCACTATTCTTTTCTTCTCCCATTATTCCCATGCCATAGGCACCTGCAGAAGGAAGAGCAATATACAAACCATTGACATAATTAGTCACGGCACTTTGATTCGTCAAGAATGTCTCGCTACTGGGCACCACCAAAGGCACTTTATCCAGAAAGTCAGAACAGGAAGTCAATAAAGTACCGGCTAAAGCTACTGCTAATAAATATATTTTTTTCATCATTATCCTCTATTTAAAAAGTAAAATCAAGTCCGAATACAAAATTCCGGTTTAGCGGATACACCATACCATTACCATTAGATACGACCGGTGAGGTTAGACCCGGAGCCTCTGTAGTAGTACCTCCAGCCATTCCGTTCACCTGATTAAGCGTTTCCGGGTCAAACTGTTTTGGCAATTTTGTTACAGTAAACAGGTTATCGCATGCTACATACAATTTCAGTCGACTAATACCGATATGTTTTAGCAACTTCTTATCGAAATTATATGATACAGTCAGGTTCTTCATACGCATATAAGCTGCATTCAATAAATAGCGAGTTGAATTATACCCTGTATTTACATAAAAGTCCTGATTATTTTTCCAGCTAGTCAGACGAGGCAAAAAGCCATTCGGAGTCTCCGGGCTGAAATAATCCAGATGCTCCTTGAAGTTATAGCTACCTGCACTAAACATATAGCTACTTCCCGAAATCGGGAAATCCCTTTTTGCCACTCCTTGCAATAAAGTAGATACTTCAAAACCCTTATATCCCACATTCAAATTGATACCGAACGAATATTTGGGAGTTGTATTACCAATAATCTTCAAGTCACCATGATTGTATATCGTACCGTCACCACCATCTATTTTCCCATCATTATTGGAATCTATATATTTCAAATCTCCACGACGCCACATATCATCCGGCTTGAGCGCACTCATATCCACCTTTCGCAAGTAATCGTCAATCTCACGGTTTGTCATGAAAAGATCGTCAGCCTGATACCCCCAAATCTCACCAAGATCCATCCCTTCATAATATCCTTTATTAGGACCATACCCGGTGTGATTATTGTAAATGGTTCCATCCGGATTATTATATTTGGTAACGACAGCCTTATAGCTAAACACATTGAATCCTACGCCATAACTAAATCCACATTTCAGCTGATCATGCCAGTTCACCGAAAGCTCCCATCCGCGGTTACGCAATGTAGCATTATTTATTTTAGAGCGGTTTTCGGAAGCTATACCACTAATATCGGGAATAGCTTCGGCCGGGCCAATCATATCCCTTGTCATGCGCTGGTATATATTTGCTTCTAAAGAAAGCCGATTGTCGAACAGCATCAAATCAAGTCCCAAGTTTGCATTATCCACTTTTTCCCATGTAATAAACGGACTTACCATTTTAGGGGTCTTTGCTATCGTTCCCTTGATAGCACTGGCAGAAGAGGCAGTAGGCAATAACCAACCATTAGATCCCAAAGCATCCAATGACATAGTGGCCAGATAATCGTATAATCCGGCTCCATTCTGATTACCCAGACGACCATAAGACACACGGACTTTCAATTGAGACACCGGAAGTTTCAGCCTCTGGAAGTAATCTGTTCTGGCAATATCATAACCAGCAGAGAATGAAGGAAAAAATCCCCAACGGTTTCCTTTTGCAAAACGTGAAGAGCCATCATAACGCCCGCTGAACTCAAAGAAATATATATTGTCATAATTCCAGTTCAACTTAAGGTAAGCCCCCATTGTAGCCCAATGTGTACGATCTTCTCCGGCTATGACGTTCCCGCTGGCATTTGCAAAAGAAAAGATATCATTACTCATCATTCCATCTTTATACATATACTCATTGGAATCTTCTTTCATTTCCATTTGGAATCCCGCCATTGCCTTGAAAGAATGTTTTCCCCATTGCTGAATATACATACTGGACACATTAGGCGACAAATAATAATTGAACAGACTTCCACGGGCATAAGAACCGAACTTCATTAACTTCCAATCGATATTCGGATAAGAGAATCCTTGCCTGCGTCCAGTAGCATCACCCGGTTTTAGCGTCCCTAAAGGAGTTTCATATTGCGGATTCTCATATAGAATCATATTGTTATTTTCTACATCAAAACGTATCTTCATTTCAGCCGTAACATCCCATCCTTTCATTAGAGTAGCCGTAGCGGATACTGACAAGGCATCTGAAAGCCGATTATTTTCATAATTCGAATTTTGCATGAAAAGCGTTTCGTTCCAGCTGGGAATATTATATTTTGAATCAATCGGCAAATGTGTAACTTGTGACGGACGATGCGAACCTATCTTATTATAAATAATAGACTGGTTGGGCATCGGACGTTTTATCATTTGCAAAGTTATATTATTATTTAGGTTGAATCTCAACCAGTCAGTAGGCTTCGCCTGTAGCTTTGTATTCAGATTATACTTGCTCAAATCATCCTTAACATGATCCAGAAAGCCCTCCTGATAGACATATCCCATACCGATATAGTAGTTTATCTTCTGCGATCCACCCTGTACACTCAAATTATGTGAATGACGAATGGACTTATCCTTGTAATAGTATTTAAACCAATCCGTATTGCCATACTGGGCATAATATGCACTAGCCCAGTCTTCTCCGTTACTAGATACATCTATTCCCGGAAATTCCTCTGAATATGGATTCTGCATGAATCCCTTAATCTTTTCTATAACCGAGTCCGAGATTCTATTAATCCCCGAAGCAGATGCACCGGCATCATACAAAGCATTATTATAATAAGCAAACTCCAAAGAATTCATCATCTGTGGAGTACGGATAGGAGAACTAAAACCAACTGTTCCCGAATAACTTACTTTAGCTTTTTCCGAATTTCCACTTTTAGTTGTAACCAATACCACACCATAGGCGGCACGGGCACCATAAATCGCGGCTGCCGAGGCGTCTTTCAACACACTGATACTAGCAACATCGGCGGGATTCACATTCTGCATACTTTGTTCGATTCCGTCTACCAATACATACGGTTCGCCACCATTGATAGAGCCAACACCACGGATATTGAATTTTATATCCGTACCCAACTCACCTCCTTTAGCTCCTCCCATTGCATCCGATGCGAAATTTAATCCTGCTACATTACCTTGCAAAGCGCTGGTGAGGTCCGTTATGGGACGATTGACGATATCATCTCCTTTCACTACAGATACCGCCGCCGTAATTGTATTTCTCTTTTGCGTATCCATACCGACAACAACAACCTCGTCAAGCACTTCCGTGTTTTCCTTCAATACGAATCGATTGTTTTGTAATTTTGTAATTTTCACATCCAATGGAGTATAGCCAACATAACTTATAGAAAGCGTTTGCCCCGCTTTTCCCTGAACAGAAAAATTTCCGTCCAAATCCGTAATTGTTCCGGTTTTTGCACCTTTCACCATCACGCTGGCGCCAATAACAGCTTCTCCCTGTTCGTCCACTACTTGCCCCGTAATCATCTTTTGTTGGGCAATGACCCCTATCGGCAATAAGAATAGGAAAATCAGAAGAAAAACAAGTCGTTCTTGTATCTTCATTAATTTTTCTTTTTTCATAATATTACATTTAATAATTAAGATTACATTTACTTGGGATTATTAATCTCATAAGCAACAAACTCCTCTTGTATCGCTTTCAACAATGATTTTTCATTATTTACCGACACATCGGACCCCCAACTCATTATTCCTCTATAGCCTTCCTCACAAGCATACTTCGCTTTTTTACGAATCGTATTCTGACCATTAAGAGTATACGTTTTGCCATTATACGTAAATTCATCCAAAGCAACATCCGAAAGTCCACCATTTATAAAATCAGAGTAAGAGACTTGTTCTCCATTTACACCGGTAGTCCCGATAAAAGGCACACCGAGAACCAGTTTATCTGCCGGAATCCCGTACTCAACAGCCATTTCTGCATCTTTTACAAATTGCTCGTAAGAATATCGCATCACTGCCGGTCCGTAGCATTGGTAAGACATAAAATCCAAAGCTTCAATCGCATTTTTCGAAATTTTATAAGCAACCGGATGAAGGGATACGGAGAAACATACGTCTTTGCCAAGTATCTGTCTGATTTTCACAATCGTTGCACTGTAGTTAGCATATTCTGTCTCCGTAGTAGGCCATTCAATATCAAGGTCTACTCCGTCAAATTCATATTCCTTCAAAACACTCTTCAAATTATTAGCAAATGCGGTACGCGTATTATCAGCACTCATCATTTGCCTCCATTGCCCGCTGCCGAATCCTAATCGTAATTTTCGGCTGTCATTACCTGCCTGAGCTGCCAAGGTTTCGCGTATTTTTTTCCAACGGTCCAACCAAGTGTGAGAGTCCTTCCCCGGATTGGTAGAATCATCATATTGCCAATAAGCCAACACTTTTGCTACCATATTCCAATTATTGAATTTTATACCATTCTTCCCACCAATACCTGCTGCCATACTCCAAAAAGAAGTTTCATCCAAACGGCCTTTGAAGTTTTCACCTATATAAAAATCGGCACGGGCAGTAGGCAATACGATTTCTTTGTCAAGCGTAGAAGACCACGCATCTACAAAAATCCTGAATTGCTTTTTATTGCCATCATAATCTACCGCCAGATAATGCCAAGCTCCCGGAGCCAAGCCCGTGGCATCCACATAGGTACCTGCTGTCACTGATGCATTTCCCAACGCCCAGCTCACAGTCTGCTCGTTAGCACCTAATTGTAAGGCAGCCAACACTTTATCTCCACTTGTTTTTTTAAAGATATATGCTCCGGGCACCCACTCATCTATAAATATATAGGTAGCAAAAGTGAAACTTTTATTAAATGTCTCTTCTGTAGAATGCAATAATCCATCTTTTCCATTCATTTTTCCGGTTCCGTCAAATTTTATCACACCGCTACGTCCCTCATAAGTAGCTTCATGCGAAACCCCGCCTGTAAAAGTTGCATCATTTATAGGCAAGTCAAAAGCTATATCTCCATTAGCATAAGGACGCGCAGCCAAATAAATAAGATCATTGCTGACAATCAGATTTTCTACCGGAATACGGTTTAATTCGAAAGGGTCACCACCAATGTATTGACAATTGATTAATGTTTTCTCAGCCGGATCATCCACTCCCGGCTGTCCGGTGATTGCTCCTTCAGGGGGCATTCCACCCGGAACTTCTACCCATTTAGTGTCTTTACAAGCTGTTAGCGATACTAACACGAAAAGACTCTTATTGTCAGCGAATAGAAAATCTTCATAAAAAGAATTTGTTTCTCATAAATTTAAGTTATTAAGATTTTCTATTCGCTGACAATAAGAGTCTCCATTAATCAAACAATTGGTTTTTCTCCTAAAATCAACGTCACAAAAATAGGTACAACAACAAAAATCAATATTTAAAAAATAGCCATTAAATATTCACTTTTCACCAAATCAACCCGTTCCATCGGAGAAATGGTTCTTATCTCAAAAAGACAATGATTAAAACACCCAACTATCCGGTTCTGACCTTGCCAAAACCCTCTTATTGAATATTCATGTTATAATCCGGTTCAGCCGTTTCAGTGTTGTCTGCAAACGCCTTGATAGGAGGAAATAGCGGCTGAAAGCGGAAAAAGACATCCCTCGCAGAAAGATACTGCAAACAAGGTAGAGTGCTTTCAGCGCATCCAGTTTTCTCAAATTAGCTGATGGATCTATATATTCAGCGTAGTAGGTATATATACTCACCACGCTGAATATATATGCCCAACAAGCGGGGTATATAGATTCATCACGTGGGCAAAAGTCGGTGGAGTGTGGGATGGAAATCACCGACGCGTGAGCTGAACAAAATTGAGCCTCTATTTTTTGGTAAAACAGAGGCTCAGTTCTAATGAAATGCAGGCTTCGTTTCGCTAAAACAGAGCCTTTGTTTAAAGTAGATATAGTATCAAAAAAGGAACTAAAATTATACGCTTTTGCATTCAGGTCTGCTTTTAGGCAAAAACTCCGATGAAAAGGACTTTTTGGGAAGAACTGAAAGCTGAAGCCGGTTTTTTACTGTTATTATTTAGTAGTAGACTTGACCGGAACAAATACTACATACAATGAAATGATGTAAGAGACTTGAGCAAGTCAAGTACATGGCTCTGCTTACTTCAGTACTGGTTTGAACAAGTTCATCCACACATAGTTTTATTCCTTACCGCATCACCATCGAGCAAGATTAGTAAAGCTATTTCGTAATTAGTTTCAAATTGCCTTATCTATCGATTTGTTCGACACCGAGAAACGATGTGTTTCTCGGTGTGCAACAGGTCGTTGGTTTTAAAGGGAAAAAGAGGGAAGATAACTATTTATATATCAACATATTACAGAATCACACTCATCGTTTGATATGTTTAAGAAA
>OMGY01002840.1_pt1 | contig 12359 bp, 15 predicted proteins | sample 1674461 | NCBI WGS metagenome assembly OMGY01 (sample SAMN05578579, study PRJEB25193) | human gut metagenome | biome: Human Microbiome; feature: human-associated habitat; material: feces | host: Homo sapiens | place: USA:Birmingham
ATAATGTAGTTAATGACTTTAATATGACCCAAGAGCTTTACGGAAAAACTGGAGGAGTAAAATATCATCACATAATACAGAGCTTTAGTCCTGAAGATAATATAACTCCAGAAAAGGCTCACGAAATAGGCAAGGAACTTGCAGAGAGCCAATTTAAAGAATTTGAGGTATTTGTGGTAACACATAAAGATAAAGACCATATACATAATCATTTAGTGGTTAATAGCGTTAGTTTTGAAAATGGACTAAAATATAATGCCAGTAATAAGAGCTTATGGGATATAAAAAGAGAAAGTAATAGGTTATGCGAGAGGGAAAATTTAAAGACATTAGATCTAGAGCATAAGGCAGAGAAAAGGATTAGTAGTGCTGAAAAGAGGATAATGGATAGAAGGCAAATCCCTTGGAAAGATGAATTAAGACAGATAATAGATATAGCAAGGGAGAGAACAAAGGATTTACAAAGCTTTAGGGAGTTTTTAGAGAAAAACTTTGAGATAGAAACTAGAGTAACAAAAAACAGTATAAGTTATAAGCACCCCGACCATGGTAAAGCAATTAGGGGTAGGAGCTTAGGAGATAAGTACAATAAGGAGGAATTAGAGAATGAGTTTAATGGACAAGAAAAATCAATTTTTAGAAATGGAGCAAATGAACGAGGTAGAGCCAAAGGAAATTCAGCCTTCGGATATGAAGGAATTTCAGACCTTGATAAAGAATTTGAACGCAGAGCAGACAGTCTTGAACAACAGATTAATAAAGACCATAGACTTAATCGAGAAAGAGAGAGAGCTATACAAGAGCAACGAGCAAATAAGAGAAGAGAAGAACATGGAGTTAAGCCAGAAAACACAAGAAGCCTTCAAGCTGATGATAAAGAAATCAGAGGAAGTGAAGGAGCTTCATCAAGAGAAGTTAGAAAAGGCTTTGAAGGAAGTAGAAAATATCAAGAAATATCACATGGAAATGATGAGAGTATTAAGTCAAACAGTAGCTCAAGTAGAGAGAATAGACAAACTGAATTGGAAGGACAGAGTAAAGCAGTATGCAATTCAAACGGGAATAACGCTAGGAGCAATATTGATAATCCTAGGAGCATACCAGTTAATAAGTCTAATAAAGTAAGAGATTGGGATATGGAAAGATAATACTATATTTGATATATAGCTAAGATAATAGGAGGGAAATTCATGAAAGTTATAGAGGGATTTCATATTAAAAAAATTCAAAGAGGAACTAAAAAGGGACAAGACTATATAAACCATAATAAGAGGTATGTGTGGAAGATACCAGAAAGACTGGAAGGTCAAATAGAGAAAGGTGATATTGTTTGGGTTCACGCTAAAAAAGACAATAAAGATATTAAAGCTAGAGTTTTAGTGGTAGATGTATTAGAGAATAATGATGGAGCATTAAGGAGTGTTATAAAGATTGCTAAGAAATGCAATAAATAGTGTAATACTCGATATATAACGAATATGACATTTACTTTTCAATTTTACTATAAGGGGCATTTGCCCCTTATAGTAAAATTGAAAAGTGCCAAATTTTTTAAGACTTATATAGGGGAGCTTATACCATAGGGGAGAGATTTATACCTTGTTGTCAATAGATGGAAGAAAATTCGTTGTCTAACAGGTAAATATAAAGTAAAATAAAAGAGTTAAACAAAGGAGGTGATAACATGGATGAAAAAAAGCTATGGATAAAAATAAGTGGAAGTATAAATTATTATTTAAGATATTATGACAGAGAAAAATCAGATGAAGAATTATTAGAAGATTACTTATATTGCACCTTAGAAGGTGAGAGTGAAAAGTATGAATATTTAGATAAGCAAACATTTGAGTTTATTGAATTAAGTGATGAAATTGTAGAAAAGGCTATAAATGCTTTTAAAGAGAGATTAAAGAAAAAAAGAGAAAAAGAAGCACCAAAAGAAATAGATAAAAATCTTAATAAGAATAAAGAGATTGAAACTAAAAAGGCAGAAGTTATAGATTTTAATAGGTATAAGAAATTATAATATAGTGGTGTATCTTCATAACAAGGGAGGTGAGAGCATGGGACAAGTATTAAGACAAGAGGAATATTCAGAGCAAATAAATTACTTAGATATTTTACATAGTGATAGCAAAGGGTGGATTACTAAGGCTGAAATTAATTGTGGGTACAAACAATGGCATTATAGATATAATGAGCTATTGGAGCAAGATTTCAACCAAGAGAATGTATATATTAGCATAAATACTTTTTATAGTACCTTTAGAAGATTAGAATATATAAAGGAGCTTAAAGCTCAATTTATAGATTTAGATATTTATAAAACTGGATTCACTAAGGAGCAAATAATAATGCACCTTGAAGCAGATTATTTTAATAAAAGTATTCCAAGACCTAATTTAATCATAGATAGTGGCAGAGGACTTTATTTAATATGGCTTTTAAATTCAGTACCAAGTAAGGCATTACCCCTATGGAAAGCAATAGAAGAATATTTATATAGTGTTTTAAAGCCGTTTGGAGCTGATAGACAAGCTTTAGACCCTACAAGAATATTAAGAGTACCAGGAAGTATTAACTCTAAATCTAAGACAACTGTTAAAGTTATAGAGCAGTATGATTATATTTATGATTTAAGAGAAATTCAAAATGAATATCTACCAGAGCTTGAAGAAAGAAAAGCTAAGAAAAAGGGTAGACCAAGTAAGACGGTATTTATTCATAGAGAAAGAAGTCTTTATTATGCTAGAATACAAGACATAATAAAACTATGTGAACTTAGAGAATATGATTTAAAAGGTCATAGAGAGCTTATATTATTCTTGTATAGATATTACCTATGTTATTTCTTAGAGGACACTCAAAAGGCTTTAGGTGACGTTTTAGAGCTTAATAGAGAGTTTATATATCCATTAAGTGAAACAGAGGTTATAAGAGCTACTAGAAGTGCAGAGAAGGTTTATTTAAGCAAAAATAAAGATTATAAGTACAAGAATGAAACTCTTATAGAGCTTTTAGTAATTACAGAGCTTGAAGAAACTTATATGAGTACAATAATTTCTAAGAGAGAATTTAAAAGAAGAAAGAATTTGAGGGATAGAGAATATCAAAAAAACAAATATCAAGAAAAGTTAAGAGCCGATGGGAAAGTAAGTGAAAAAGATAAGATTTCTCAAAGAAGGGAAAAAATAAAAGCCCTGTTGGAGCAAGGCTTTAAGCAAAAAGAGATATATTTGAGCTTGAATATATCTAAACGTACTTGTATAAACGACATCAAGTATTTAAAAGAGCAAGGATTAATATAGTCCTTGTTCTTTTTGTATTATAAATGATTTTAGAAATTAATTCAATATTGCTAATATGAAAGTTAAAAATAAAAAAAGGTGCAAAATTTTCTCGTCCTTGTATTATGGGTACGTAGTACCTGTTCTTTTTTTTGCATAAATATACCTTTCAGATTATTGCAAGTTTAAATTTAAATAGGTATCAAATTTTCAGCCCTTGTATTATAGGGTACTTCGTACCTGTTCTAGGATTAGACAAGATTTTTATTATGTTTATGGTATGGTGATAACAAGGGATTAACTTAATTTATAGGGGTGGGAACAATGGCTATAAAAGATGATTATATAAAGATTAGAGTAAGTAAGGAGCAAAAAGCATTATTTAAAGATATAGCAAAAAAGAAAAATATTAGTATGAGTAAGTTTATTATTGTATCAACAGAGGAAAGAGCTTTGAGAGAGAAAGAAAAATTTGAGGGTACAAAGAGCTTGGAGCTTAGAGTTAGTGAGCTTGAGAAGAAATTACAAGAGATTAAATTTAAAATGGAGAGCCAAAAAGCCGAGAAAAAAAGTTTTTTTAAATTTTTAAAAAATAGGCTTACAAATTGAAAGTTAAAATACTCTTTATATTTTAGGGGGGGTATTTTTATGGAGCAGTAGCTCCAATTTTTTTTATGAAAAATAGTTTTAGATTTAAAAAATCTATGATAAAATTAAGAAAACAACTACCGACAAAATGTCGTAATACATACGTTTTTGATACGGTTTTTATGTGGCAAAGTGGGACATTTGGAAATTTTTTTGTACCCATAGAAACGCTAGGCTTTGCCTAGTCCCACAAGGTTTTTGGGGGCAGTTTCTCTTTATGCTCTTATAAAATATCTACAGGTGTAATTTCCAGTTAAGATATTTTATAATTCATATTTGGATTTGATTAAACTTTTTTTAGTTTATGAGTGAGATATAGTGAGGGGAAACACCTTAATAAAAAAAGAAAAGGAGTTAAGTAATATGGCAAGAATAAGAAAAGAATATAAAATGACAGAAAAAAATGTGGAGTACATAGAAGAAGTTAAAGAGAAAAATAATTTAAAATACAGTAGTGAAGCATTAGATTTAATAATTAGAGAGCATAGACAAAATTCAGATATTACAACAGAAGCTATGATTAAAATAATAGCCAAAGAAGTAGCAGATCAAATCAAAGGTGATATGAAAGAAATTAAAAATGTGAGTAATGATACAGATAGGAATACTCAAATACTAATAGAAATGATTAATGGATTTTTTGTGATTTCTGATTATAGAAGATTAGCAACAACAGAAGATATTATTGCTCCAGCATTAACTAGAGCTAGTGAACTTGTTGACAAGAGAAAAGAAGCAAAGATTATAAAAGGATTATATAAAAAATATTAAAATAAAAACCATAGCTATTGTTGGCTATGGTTTAAAAATCGTCATAAGTTATTTGTATAGTCGGGGTAGAGGAATTAGTTATTAAGAAAAATGCTTTTAGAAAAGTGGCAACTAAAAGTAAAGTAAAAATTATTGATAAAACAAAAGACAAATTCATAACTAATTCCTCCTAACAAATGAATAAAAATTCTATAAGAAAATGTTAGCATGGAAGTAGAATAAAAAATAGTCTACAAATTAACAGAATTTTCTGATACAATAAAACTTGGGGATAAAAATAGAGATGAGAATTAAGAGAGTTAATAAATATAAAAGGAGCTTGTAGCTCCTTTTTATTTTTGTGGCTACAAAAAAATGACAAGTTTTTAAAGTTTAATATGCTAATGTTGAGTGTAGAAACAAAGAAAAAGGGAGATGGAATTTGTGGCTACAAAAGTTGTAAAGGAAGAAGTCATAAGGGCTAGAGTAGATAAAAATTTGAAATATAGATTAAAGAAAATGTGTAAAGAGAAAAAAATAAGCATGAGCCAATTAATAATAAATATGATTGAAAATGAAGTAAATAAATATGAGTTTAAAATGAAAAATAAGAAAATAATTGATAGTAGAGCAGAAGGAACAGAAAAGAAATTAAAAAAGTTAAAAGAAAAATTAAAGGGTCAATAAATTAATTTACTATGTAGAATATATTAATCTTTTTTCTTAGTGGTAATATGAATGATAAAAAACATTAAATAGATTTTGTATCTGTAGATATTTATTATACTTTTAAATTGAATTTTGGAGTTGAAATAAGTGTTTATTCTTTGCTATAATAAATTTAATTTAATATGTTCTATGGGGAATGTAGACCCGTAGAAAGGGGACTTTTCAAGCGGAGCAGTAGGGACTACATTCCCTAGGCGAAGCCTTAGAGACATTAAAGCGTTTGTACGCTTGGTAGATAACATGGGGGTACTACATACGAAAGAAATGCACTTAAAGCCTGTAATTGACTGGGTTCAAGTGACTTTTAAAAATTTTGAAATTGAAAAGATAATAAAAGAGATTTTTAAAGAAAATTTTTAGATTAGATAAAAACTTCTTTCATCCTAAAAGCCTACGTACGTAACCTTGTGTGGAGTACATCAATTCGATAGAATTGAGCGTCGCAGACATAGGACGATAGTCCGTAGCTTTTTAAAGAACAAATTAAGACTAAAGAATTACAAAATAAAAAATGATATTATTTAAATGAGTTATCAAAAAAAGACTCTTTTAATGCTAGTTTTTTACACATTGAAGATAGTTTTAGAATAATTCTAGAGCTATCTTCTTTTTATATAGAAAATATTAGTGAAAAAGTGATAAAATAAAGTTGGTAAATACCATATGCCTTTAAAAACGCTTATGAGCGATTTTAAGATGTGTTTAATATTAAAGGTGTTTTATACCTTTAAAGAAATAAAATTCAATATAAGGGCTATTAAATGGGTTAAAATTAATGAGAGGTGATTTGATGAAGTTTATTGAGGGATTTTTTATTAAAAAATATACTAGAGGTACTAAAAAGGGGAAGGAGTATATTAAAACTAAAAAGAGATATGTTTGGAGCATTCCAAAAGAATTAGAAAATGAAATTCAAGTTGCTGATGAAGTTTTAGTCGAAACTTCTTGGCTTAAAGATGGCAAGTACATATCAGGAAAAACTAAAGTTTTAGTCCTTAATGTTTTTGAAAAAGACGAAGATCAAGAAGAAAGAAAAAAGGTTCTGAAGATTTTAAAGAAACATGAATGTTAATAAATTAATTAACGAACAATAATGTTAACAAATTAATTATTAAACGAAATGTTATTTAATTAATTTATTAACAAGAATATCAAAAATTAAGGGGCTGAAAATACGAATTTACATGAAAGTTTACTAGAGCTAAACTTATAGTGGTGTTTTTACCCCTTACAAATGGCTTAAAACCGTAAAATTTAAAATATAAAAATAAAAAAACTGCGTAGAAGCTTAATTCTACGCAGTTTTTTCTTTTTTATATGCTTAGTTTTTTGAAATATAATTCAAATGATTTGAATAGAAATATAAATTTTATTATTTATAGATATACTTTATATTGATAATTGATGATTCGTTATTGTGAGTAAAAGTAGATTTAGTAAATATACTTTCTTTAATATTAATGCTTTCAACTTCTTGAGATTTATATTCTACTACTAAACAAGAATTAGATTCCCAATAAAAGTCTATTGAAGAATGATTATTATCTATAGAAAGTACTCTATCTGAATAAGGCATAAACTCATCTATACTATCTGTAGTATTAAAAGAATTATCTTTTATAGCAATGTGATCATAATTACTAACATCTACACCTTCATCAATATTATAATATATAGCTTTATATTTTTTATCAGGGGAATCAATTGCCTGATAAATTTTAAGTTTAGGAGCTTGCTCTGAAAAGAATAAGTGTTTTAGATATAAGAAAGAGCAAGATAATATTATAATAATTAAAAGTGGTATAAGCAAAAATGGCCATTGTTTTTTATGTGTATTCATTTTAAATTATCCTCCAATATAAAATATATATTAAGAATAACATAGTATTTAATTTAGTAAAAGTGAAGAAAGGAAGTCGTTTTTACTTGTTATTATATATTCTTGAGCCAAGTATTATATCAAGTTGATCATGAGGATCATCCCCATAAGGAAAGTCGCCATCAGGAGTACCAAATTCAGGTTTCCATGTTCCAGCCATTATTTGTGCTGCTCCAGCTGCTCTTTGTATAAGTTCAAGATCAAACTCATAGGCCATACCTAAATAACCATAGGAGATATTACCAGGACAATCATTTTTATAAACACTTTTACTTAAATTAGGTAGTTTAGGATCATAAAAATAAACATCATCATCAAAACCTTGATTTTTTAAATCACCTTCAGAACCATTTCTTACAGTAAAATAAAAATCTGCTAGCCTTGCTATAGTATTTTGAGGTTTATTATTAGCATGCTTTTTTTCGAACTCTTTCATCAAGTTATTCAAGGTATTTGTTATATCTCGTATTGCACATGCACCGCTTATTGCTTCTACAGTTAATCTTGCTAATTTATGTTGCATTCCATTTACTGCTCTTAATTTGTCTAAATCTGATTTATTATCCATAAAGCCATGTTCAATAATAATAGCAGGCATGTTACTTTCTCTTATAACATGATAATAATCATCACCATTAGTACCAGCTCTAGATTTGATTCCTCGTGATTTAAAGTTTGTTTGATTGAAATATTCATTATTTTTATTTAAACATAATTTTTCAACAATTGCTGAAGCACAAGTTTTACCAACTCCACCATGTATGCTATGCCATACTTCTATACCTGAACCTCCACCAGCATTTACATGATTTGAAATAAATAAGTCTGCACCCCAAGCATTAGCTTCAGCGGTTCTTTGTGATAGAGTTGGGTTTGAATTATTATTATTCCTTGATAAGCGCACTTCATATCCTAAATATCTAAAGAGTCTAGCTTGTTGTAGTGAAATATTAAGAGCGATTGTTTTTTCATAGTGAAGAATACCATCACTATCATAACCAATAGCACCAGAATCATTACCTCCATGCCCAGCATCAATATAAATTTTTCTTATATTTCCAATATTTCCTCCGGTATTTCCATTAGAAGATGAATTACTAAATAAAGCATTCCAAGTAGCAGGACCAACTTCACCATCAGTAGTAAGACCTCTATCAGATTGGAATTTAACTACAGCATTTTTAGTGTCGTTACCATAGTATCCATCAGCAGTACCACAATTATATCCTAAAGAATTTAATTTATTTTGAACAACTTTTACATCATCACCTTGCATTAAAGGTGATGTAACTTTTAATATTCTATTATAACTAACTCCACCAGATACATTATTAAATAAAATATCCCAAGTTGCAGTACCAACTTGTCCATCAGCAGTTAATCCATTTTTGTTTTGGAATGAAATAACAGCGTTATAGGTAGCAGGACCAGCTATACCATCAACAGTACCAACGTTACAACCTTTTTTATTTAATTGAGCTTGAAGTGTAGCAATTTCATTTTTTAAAGTATTCCAAGTAGTATCACCTACTATTCCATCACTAACTAATCCATATTTAGATTGGAATTTCTTTACGGCAGTAAGTGTGCCGTTTCCAAATTCACCATCAAAACCATTTGGTGAACAACATAAAATGTGTAATCCATATTGAAGATATCTAACATTATCTCCTCTATCTCCGAATTGTAATAACATAATTAATTTCTCCTTTTTAATAAAAATATTTATTTCAAAAGTTAACTTCTGTTTAATTTAAAATTCATTTAATTGACCAGTCATATATTTAAGAGTAAAAAAACGTTCAATTTGTAAACATGAAAAAAATATTTTTTTTATGTTTACAAATCGAACGTTTGTTTGCTTTTGTATAAGTAGGGGGTGTTTATTTATGGGAAACACAATTTATAAAAATATAAAAGAATATAAAAATGGCAATAAAGAAATATTTAGAGAGATTATAAATGTATTTAACCCTTTAATAAATAAACTTTCAAAATCAGTGAATGGAGAAGATACTAGACAAGATCTATTAGTACATTTATTAGAAATAATAAATAAATTGCCAGAAGAAAACAGATTTGAGGATGATAAAATAATATTTTCTTATATATCTAAAGCATTAAAGTATGATTATATAAAATTATCTAAAAAAAATGATAAGATAAAAAATAGTGAAGTAGAATTAAATTTAGAAATTGAAATAGGGTATGAAGAGTTTGATTCAGAAGTTGAAGTTTTAAATTTATTTGAAGTATTGACAGAAAAAGAAGAATACATAATGAAATTAATATATATAAATTATTTATCCATAAGTGAAGTGGCAGATTATATGGGGGTATCAAGACAGGCAATAAATCAAGCTAAGAATAGAGCAATAAGTAAATTGAAAAAGGTGTACTTAACATAATAAAAAGCAGATATTAATTTTTTAATATCTGCTTTTTTATGTCTTCTAAATCATTTTTTATAGTTGGAAGAACTTCATTTAATTGTTGAATTATTTTTTGATAGTTTTCTTCTCGAATTTGATTTTGTTTTAAAATATATAGCAATAAATATCCAAATAACAAAGCAAAAATACCTTGAGTTGTTAGAAAATTAAATAATTCTGAATCCATAAAAATACACCTCCTTATATAAAATATAGAGCAAATAAATAGGGAAAAAGTAAACATTAAAATTTGATATAAATAAAAAAAATGAGTTAATATAAAATAAAAAATAAATATATGGAGGGAGAATATGGACGAAAAAAAGTTATGGATGAAAATAAGTGGAAGTATAAATCATTATTTAAGATATTATGATAAAAGAATGTCAGATGAAGAATTGTTGGAGGATTATGTAGAATATGTTTTAGGAGGTGAAAATGGGAGTTATGAATATTTAGATAAACAAACATTTGAGTACATAGAGTTAAGTGATGAAATTGTAGAAAGAGCAATAAATGCGTTTAAAGAGCGATTAAAAAAGAAAAGAGAAAAGGAAAAAATTAATGAAATAGGAGAAAATTTTAGTAGAAATAAAGAAATTAAAAATGAAATGGGGAAAGTTATAGATTTTAGTAAATATAGAAAAGTATGATATAATTAGGTGTCGAATAAAGGAGGTGAAGTGATGGGACAGGCAGCACGACAAACAGAGATATATACCAAATCAGAGATACAAGAGTGTTCAGAGATATTGCAATATATTTATTTTAATAATGATGAATGTTTTGTAAGAGTTTTAAATAAGATAACTGGTAAAAATAAATCATATCCAATAAATTCATTAAAAGACCCAATAAAATTAAATAAAGTAGTTAATTCATTTGGGAAAGAAGATATATTATTTAGTTTAAATCCATTTAGAACTATGGATAAAGCAACTAGAAGTAATTTATTTTGTATTAATGCAATTCCAGTTGATATTGATTATAAAAATATTAAAGAGCTTAAAGAGCTAGATCCATATCAAGTGATTAAATTGTTAGAAATGGACTTTTTTGAAAGAAGAGTACCAACGCCTAATTTTGTAGAGTATGGTAATCAATTAAGACTTATATATAGCATTGAAACGTGCTATGTACCTAAGTTTAGAGATAATGTAGTAACCCTTGCTAGAAGAATATCAGAAGTATTTGCACAAGAATTAAAAGAGCTTGGAGCTGAAAAGCAGAATTTAGAAAGTTATTTTAGGATACCAGGAAGTATAAATACTAAAAATGGAGTAAAAGTGAAAATATATTCTTATGATGAATCAGTAAGATATACTTTAAGTGAACTACAAGAGTTATGGCTAGATGAATTACCAAAGTGGTATAAGAAACGTAAAGGGCGTGTACAAGCTCCTAAAAAGGTTGTTAAGCTACATAATGTTTATGCTTTCAATTGCAACAGGTTAAGGGATTTAGAAAAAATACAGAGTTATTTAAATAGTATGGGGATAATAGAGCTTAGAGCAAGATTATGCTTTCAGTATAGGAATTACACATTAATAAAATTAAAATATCAAAATGGAGAGCTTAAAGCAGAAGATTACGAGTTTGCAAGAGAAGAAATGTTAAAGTTTAATAATAATTTTAATGAGCCACTAAGACCACACATTATAGAAAGTGCTACAAGGGTTGTAAACTATAGACAGTATCTTTATAAGAATGAAACTATGCTAAGATTTTTCAACGATAGTAGCTCAATAGAAATTGATTATGAGTTATGTGAGAAATTAGGGCTAGAAAGTATTTTTAAGATTAAAACACAAGAAGAATGGAATAAAGATTATTATAAACGTAATAGTAATGAGAGAAAGAAAAAGTATAAAGAAAAGCTAAAATCAGATGGGAAAGCAACAGAAAAAGAAAAGATATTACAAAGAAGGCAAAAAATTAAAGCCTTGCTACAACAAGGCTTTAAGCAGAAAGATATATATTTAATGCTGAATATATCTAAACGTACTTGTATAAGTGACGTTAAATTCTTAAAAGAGCAAGGATTAATATAATTTTTGCTCTTTTTGTATTATAAAACAATCTAAAAATTAATTCAATATTGTTATAAGAAAAGTTGAGAATAAAAAAAGGTGCAAAATTTTTTAAGAGCTATATGGAGGAGCTTATAAGTGCTCCCCTCTTTCTGGGGTGTCTACCCCTAGTTATTTTCTAGCTTCTGGGAGATTTTATTTTGTATTTTTTTATTATTTACATTTTAGGTAGTTTTGATAGGGTTTGAGGTCACCCCAAACGGCTCGGTAATGACTGTTAGTTTTTTAGAACTGTAAAGAATTTATAGAATGTACTTGTGGGAGTGCAACTTTTATATAAGTTAGACATTGTTGTCTTATTTTATTTAAAGGTGATATTCAAAGAGTATTTTTTAATGAATCTAAAATTTAAATCATTAGTTTGGGGAATGTTTAGAATAATAGCAAGCATAGGAAGTGTGTACCCACTTCCTATAAATTTAAAATTAAGTAAATCTTAATTTTAAATTTATTTATTGGGAGAGCTGCCCAAACCCTTTTGAAAAAAATTTTTTTTTAGTGATGTTTACAAATTGAGATTAAAAATACTCTTTATATTTTAGGG
>OMGY01002841.1_pt1 | contig 12359 bp, 10 predicted proteins | sample 1674461 | NCBI WGS metagenome assembly OMGY01 (sample SAMN05578579, study PRJEB25193) | human gut metagenome | biome: Human Microbiome; feature: human-associated habitat; material: feces | host: Homo sapiens | place: USA:Birmingham
TAGCTTGGATATGCCATGATAGGAAACAAGCACTTCCAAAAAACCGCTTAATTGCCTATCCTTATCTTCAATCGCTCCAAAATACAGAAATCCTGCTTTACTAAGTATTTTAAGACGCAATGCAGGATCATCTGGCAAACATTCCACATTGCCCATTACTACTCCATCTATTGTTTCTTCAGTTATTTCTAAATATTTTGAAAGAGTATTTTTATTAAAACGATACTCCTCAATTAAAGAAGTCAACATTTCTGAAATATTTTTTGTTTTTATCATATTTGTGCCCTAACACATTGTTTCTTTACTCTATCAACAATTTATCCAGCAACATCTGCCTATTGTTTATAAACATTTCTGTCACTTGATAACTCTCTGTTTCTTCATATTCACATAAATGTATGCTTCCATTATCAAAACAATAGATATCTGCATCTGGTATGCCTAACAGAACTATCATCTTATGATATGAACCAATCTTAATGCAAATATATTTCTCGCCTTTCAGCTTTTCTGTTGCTTCAATCGCATTATCTAATAAATTTCCAAAAATAGTTGTAATGTCGATTGGTTCAATGAAATTCAAATTCACATTATCTACCTTTATTGTTACTGAAATCCCCTTTTCTCTCATAACAGATTCTTTATCTGTAAGAAGTATATTCAAGATCGGATTTTCTGTGTATTGAACCGGAATAAGCGGCTTCAACAACTCTCTGATCTTTGTTGCATATTCTCCTGCCGTTTTTTCCTGCTCTGCACCATATAACCCTTCGATTGCTTTAATATGCTTATTTACATCATGTAATATCTGAATGGTTTGATCATACTTTTTTGCCTGGGTCAAATAGTATTCGTATTGTACCTTTGCCTGCTGCTCTAATGCGATCAACTGCTTTTCGTAATAGTTCTTTTCATCTGCCATTTTTACAAAATATAAAAGGTATAAATCTGCCAGAACAATACATCCCATGTTGACTGCACACAAATAATTTTCTTCTCCATTTTTAAAATTCTCTACAATTACACTCATGTTAATCAGACTGTATAGAAGTATAATTCCATACATGATGTACCGTGTCTTTGAATAAGGGACATCACTTTTTTTCACAAACCTGTTTATGAATGTGTAATACAAAAAAATAAGTATCACCTTTGAAAATGTTACCTCAAGGCAATAAAGCATCGTTTCATTCACATTTTTTATATCTGCGGCTTGCAAAATGCATTGTAAAAGAATCACTCCCAATGATTCACAGACAGACATACAAAATACTAATGCTTCACATTCAATAATACGTCTTAAGGGTTTATCTATATCCTCATAATACAGAACATATGCTATAATCCCCGTCAACACGCCCCAGACTACTAGATTTAATATGGAATGATTGAGCATATTTATACAGAATGTAAATATTACTGTGGTAGTCTCAATCACAATATATACATATCTATTTCGACTACTCTTTTTATACTTTCCATTCATAAACTGAAATAATATCGTACTTATTATAAAACATGAAAGTGCATTACATAATACCAGTAAAATCGTATTCATTTTTCCTCCTATGAATTTCTCTGCAAAAATTTATTTACTTCTTCTCTAAAATCGTTGCTTCTCCTTTGTGCAATCTGAAGTTCTTTTCCATTATCCATATAAATAATAAAGCCCTTTATTTTTTCAATATGCCTTAAATTAACCAGATTTCCTCTACAATTCACAACAAAATCATATGGTTGCAGTTCTTCAACCAGTTTTTCAAAGATACAATCATACTCATATGTAATATCAGACAATGCTATCAGTACTTTTCTGGATTTTTTTATGTATTCAAAATATAAAATATCCCTCAGTTTCAGTTTGATCGACAGATACTCTTTTCCATTGCTGTCAGTCACTTTATAAAAATTCTTTTCTACTATGGCATCCGGCAGTTGATTCAGAAGTTCCAATATCTGCAATTCCAGTTTATCATATTCCAATGGTTTACATAGAAATGAAAATGCATGAACTTCGTTAATGACCTGCATACAATATTCTTCATAACTCGTAATATACACTAATTTCACATCTGGAAATTTTTCTTTCAATTTTCTCCCCAGTTTAATACCATTCAGTTCTTCCATCGAAATATCTAAAATTCCGATATCAATACGACTGATATTTTCAAGCATTTGATTTGCAGACATAAATTTCTCTATATGATAAGCAATCTTTTGACTTGTAAAAATCTTATGCAGCATATTCACTGCACACTCAAGATCTGCTATATCGTCATCACAAACAGCAATTTCCAGCATATTACTCACCTTCTTCCTATCTTCCTACTATATCGGTAATTTTTATTTTTCCATTAAATAAATATAAAGTACTCTGCATATTATCTAAATAGGCTCTAAATAAATATCATATATATAGAAAATGTGCCATCATCTTGACGGCACATTTCCTATATTTTCCCCCCAAATTATATTGCTACAGTATAGAATACCATTGTCTGTCCATACTATCAGCTTCATACTGATATGTAATCAACTGATTCATGTCTTTTAAACCCGCCATTTCTATTAGGTTCTATCATTATATTATAGTTTTCATATTTTTATAGTATCCTGCATTATCCATAACACTATTATTGCCAGATGTACCCACAGTACTTACCTCAGAGTCCGAAATATTATACCCTGCCTTAAATGCAAGAATATCCTCCAATCCATATTGATTTTTATAATCCGTCAGCATATAGATATTATCTCGTATTTCCTCATATTTCGCATTGGCTTCCTGGGAGTTCATTATTTTACACATTTTCTCTGGAAGTCCGGTAATCTTCCCATTGTCATCTACGTTTATATCGTCAAATGAATACTGTCCATTTGTTGCTTTCTGAATGAACTGTTCCACTTCATAGTAAGCATTTACTAATCTATATTGTGTGTTAGAAATATCTGCTGTCTGAATATATTTTTCCCACATATCATCAGCAAAATTTTCCGATATCATATTTTTTATCTGTTCTTTGTTTTCTTCTGTAATGTCCCCGTTAATCGTAATAGTTCCAGATACATCTATTTCAATTTTCCATGATGTATCTGGCAGTTCAATTCCTTTTTCATTTGCTATTCTTTCTATTTCTGCATAAAAATCGTTTTTTATATAATTCGACTTCTCTGCTCTCTCATAATCAGATAAATTGGCAAATATTTTCACATATGCCATTTCCGACACACTTAACTGCTCCCCCTTTTTCATCTTATTTAATAATTCTTCTACACTATCCGTTCCCGAATATTTTTCATCTTCCGGCAACGCTTCAAATTGCATCTGATGTAATTTGTCAATTTCGCTTTGATATGTTTTTTCATATTTCTGCTTTATTGCATTTTTTTCTTCTGAATTATCTGCATTTGCTATTTCTTGTGAGTGCTGCACATTACTACTTGAAGTATCCCTGTTTTTCGTTTCCGTAATTTTTATTCTATAGGAACCTTCCCCGGAATCCGATGTCATATTGGAATTTTCTACTCTGATCACATAATCTGATGTAACGCAGTCCCAATTAGGTACCGTAAGCTGTTTATTACCATGTCCATCATCTGTCGCTATTCCAATCTGATTGCCATATAAATCGTACAATACTAAATTATATGCCTGACTATTCTTGCTTTCCAATGAAATCGTTATCTCTGAAGATATACCCATTTTAGAGTAAAAACTTTTTTGCGGATAAGAAAAAGAATAGTAATCTACATCATATTTTGAATCGATTGTTCCCTCTAAATAACTTTCATTATTATGCAACAATGTTCCTATATCATATGTACTGTAATAGCGATCTACCTGATCATCGTATTTCGTATGCTGATGATAACTATCATTCTTATTTGTTTTGGCATTTTCTATTAACACCGTTTGCTCATTTAATTCTTTCATCGGCGATTTAAAACTTTTTGCTGCATTTCCTGTCTCATATATTTTACTATCTACTATTCCGCCACCTATATAATGTACATAGTGTCCCATCTTATCGTCACCTCTTGGAATCCACGGATGGTATAAAAATACCATCCGTAATTTATTTATCTTTCTAAATATTTAGCCCACTATTATTCCGAAAGGAACTAAATAATCCAATGTCATCTGTGTCATTGTAGTGCAACTAGCATTTACATAAGAAATACCACTTACCCAATGTACTGTAACAGATGTTGCATAGTTTCCATCAATTGATCCTGATGGTGGATTATTGTCAACCAAGTCACTCCACCAACCACCTGTTTGTGCTAGTTTTTTTGAATAACTAGCAGTTGCTGGCGTATAATAATAGTCAATGCTTGATGCGTATGTATTATTAGCAAATGCTTTTGATTTATCCGAAAATTTCACACCTGTCAATGCATACTCATCTTCACTTCCACTAGGACAATTAATGGTCAATGTTTGCGTACTTGCTGATTGGCTAGATGAGCTTCGATTCCACTTTATTGTTGTATAATGTGTAAGATCCGAAAAGGTTGTTGTTTGTGCTATTGGCAATGGTTGTCCAGCATAATATCCATAATGATAACCGGTAGTTGCTGTTGCATCTTTTACCTTAAAAACAATATAATAATTTCCATCAATAAGACCTAAACTAATTACCTTATTCGACGTTCCTGCAATCGTTTTAGTTGTTGAATAATATCTGTCAAAATAACTGGTAACTCCCGCCTCATCCGATGAACGATATATTAAATTTATATCATTGTCAAAAATAAATACATTAACATTAGATTCTAACATAAATGTAATATTATTACAGTCCTCATCCGAAACAACACATTGATAATAATGTCCCTGATTTTCATCATATGCAGAATCATTCAGATACCCCTCTCTTAATGCCGAATTATAGTTGCTCTGACCTTTTGGATTCAGTAAGAAACCAGACATTACAAACCCTTCTGATGTTTTTGCATATGTACTAAAAATTTCTGTATTCGATGTCCATTTCTGATCAGAGAAATTATATTCCATCGTGCTTGCACTCCACATATATTTATTTGACACCCTTCTTGTATCTGCATATGCACTTGCTCCATCATTTGTTGCATCCGTAAAGTCACAAGTCACTTCTTCGGTTGCAATTTTCGATTGTAATAATGTTAAATCCGTGTCGTTATCTTCTGTATTGAAATGTACTTTATTGCCATTATCAATACTTGCCGCATTCGCTACTGAGACATTTCCTAACAGCAAACATGCTGCCAATAATATTGTTGCTATTTTTCTCTTTTTCATGAATAATTCCTTTCTGTTCATAGTTCTTTATTTTATAGTTTTTTGATTTATATAGATTCATTATTAAAACGCTTTCCCTCCCTCTATTGTTTATTTTTTAATTTAAAAATTTCGAATCATATATTTTATCTAAAAAACTATATTACTATACTTGACACACTTCCCTATATTTTTTCAAAAATATTATATTTCTAAAGTACAGAATACCATTGCCTGTTTGTACTATCAGCTTCATATTGATATGTGATCAACTGATTCATGTCCTTTAAACCACTCTTTCCATATAAAATGCTTAAAGTCATATCCGGCACATTGTTCCATCCTTTAGTTGACATAGTTGAAACCAGGTCATGTATCCAATTCTTCATTTGCTGCTTGAACTCTTTCGGAACTTTTCCAGAATCTTCAACAGCCTTATCCACTAAGTCTAATATATTCTCTCCCGACTCCGTATAATATGTCCCATTTTTTTCCTCAAGTTTGTCTAATCCATATCCTGTATAACTATAAACCTGATGATATGCTTCGTATTTCATCTTTGATTCCTCTGTTACTTGAGAACTCTCACAGCCATCTTGTGTTGAGCAATAATAGATATGCTTATAGAGATTTTTCCCATTATTACCTACATTTAAAGCATTCTGCATCAACACCTTTGTTTCTTCATCCACGCCATCTACCGTTATCTCGTAACTGTATGGATCGACAGTAAAAGTACAATCTTTCGTAATAGAAGATGTATCTACACCAGCCTGCTTTAAAATATTTGAAATCTGCGAATTTACCAATGCTCTTTCAAATTGGATTTTATCCGAATCTACACTGTCGCCGTCCACTTCAATTCCCCTGAACAAAGAATCCTGATAATTTACACCATTTATTTTTCCTGTCCGGCACATCTGCATCTCATAATTATATGCAATCCTACGTTCTGTATCAGTCAAATTAGTCTCGTAATACTCTGAACTCTTATCAAAATACTTGGAATGAATATAATTTTCAGGGTTAGAATGTGTTTTTGCTTCTGCGGCAAGCTTAGAATACTTTTCCGTTAATGCCGCCCTAAATGCTTTACCTGTACTCATATATTCACTTGTTTTCGCATTAATCTGTGCTCCTGCATTCTCAATGAGCTCTTGATTCGTTTTTTTTGCTGAAGCTATATAGGACTTTAAGTCAATGCTACTGTCAATACTTGTATTATGTGTTCTTCCACTTGTACTTTTTGTCAGTTTTTCCTTTCCCGATGCACTTATCGTTAAGGTATCTCTTGTGCCTCTACAACCAGTGTTTTGACTGCTTGCCGCTTTTTGTTGTTGACCAAACAGAACATTAAGCAACGACTGATTAGCATTAATTCGGCTGTTAAAAAATATATTCATAATATCACCAACCTCCTTCTTCTAATATTTTATAAACAAAATTATTGTTCATCCAATAATTTGATTATAATCATGTAATAATTCAGATTTTATCATGAGATACCATCTCAATGCTCTTTTCATAACTAGAAGCTGCTGTTGACACCAATGACTGAATATTGACATTATCACTGTTAGCATTTGAGTTATTCAATAGATTGGACAGTCTTTGTTTACTTTCATATGTCCGACTTCTATATACATCTTCCATTTGTTTACGTTTTATCAAATGTTCCTTTTGATTTTTTTCAATCTGTTCTTCAATAAATTCCTCCAACCGCTTATGACATTTCTCCCACCAAGTTTCTCCATCATTAGCTGTTTCTAGTCCACTCTTTCCTACCGGACCTGCATAACCATAACATTCTTCCGGTGACGCACCAATAACATCAAAGCTAACATTATTTGATCCTACAGAAAAATATTATATTTCTAAAATACAGAATATCATTGTCTGTTCATACTATTAGTTTCATACTTGTATATATATCTTATGCAAACATACAATATCTGCCTAAATCATCAACTTTATATGCATTATTTTCCTGAGTGGCGCCATAATTATCACCATAATATATCTTTATTCCTTTCAAATTTTTTGTCCATGCACTTATGTCTGCACAATCATTTTCTGCCGCCAAACATTTTCTGGCAGTAGCATAACAGGAACCCGGCATATCAATTTCCCATGCTTTGCTGTAATCACCATCATACGGAATATATGTAATTCCATTAGGAGTCAAAAATGTAAAACCATCTTTTTCGCGTTTCAGATTTCCTGATATCTCAAGTAAAGCATATAATCCTGCCGTAGACCGTTGCGAACTTACCGGATATTTTTGAAATTCATCGGCTAATTTATTCAGCGTTTCTATATCTTTATCGGATGTTATGATTACCGAAACTCCTTGTGCCTCATTTCCTTTTATCGACAAATAATTTAACCCTGTCTTTGAATCACGGTTTACTACCAATCCCCCCTGTAGCGGTATTTCCTTTATATCAATATTTCTTTTGTCAGACAAATCATTCAAAAGATTTTTCAGTTCACTTGTCATGGTTACATTATACGAAAATGGCTGATCCATATTAATCAGGAACTCCATTCCTGTTTTCTCATCTCTTTGAATTGCTAATTGATCTTCTCTTATATAAAAATCTTTTCCTGTCTGCTTATCTACAATCTCATATGCTGCTACTCCATTCACATATGTAGCATCTTCAATTTTATATCTTTCTGTCTCTATTGGTAATTCAATATCTTGAGAGATACTATTTTGTGTATAAATTCCAAAGTTACTATAATCTGTACTGTTTACATAGGAATCCCTTGTGCTAATCTTATTACTTATACACTCTTGGGCTTTATTCATTGTATCAGAAAAATTTCCTACTGCATTTCTATTATTTTTACTGCATAACATACTTTGTTGTAAGTAACCATTCTCTATTCTCATGATTCTCCCTCCCAATCACTTGGGTTTTATTGAATACTCCATTATAAACTTTAATCTTTTATCTGAAATGTACCGTCTGCTATAACAAACTGTACATTTAACTCAGACATAATATCTTTGTGCTGTGTCCGGTTATATGCTAAAATTTCCCGGATATCGCTTGCATAATCCTGATAGGTCAGGTTATCGCCCGGATTATTCAACAGATCATCCAGTGTTTTCGGCAGACCATGTATCGCTGTATTTTCCACGGAGAGGTCTCCAAGCGATACGCTGCCGCCAGATGCCTTATATAAAAATTTTCCCACATCCACCGCAGCTTGCAACAGATATTTTTCTTTATCTGACAACTCCTGTATTTTTGAATCCGTGCAAAAATAAATATCCATCAGCTCATCCGAATACTTTGACAGAACATTCTCTATCTTCTGTTTCATTGCATGATCCTGAATACCGTCCACACTTACCTGACCATCCGCCCCAATTTTTATGGAAAACGTGGAATCTGAAATATCAATTCCCGCTTCCTGCAGATCAGCAGATATCCTATCTTTTACTGTGGTATTCATTTTTGCACTTGCATTCGCACGATCCAGCTCTGCTGCAGTACAAAAGATATTTAAAAGAGCATTTTCCTGTTCCGTCAGTTCTCCTCCTGCTGCTTTTTTTTCCAGTAAATTATGAATCTGCTCATCATCCGGCACTGCCCCACCCTGCATAACATCTTCTGCCTGTTTCTGATGCAGTTTCTCCATCTGCTCTGTATAATAGGCTTTGTACTTCTGCCGGATTTCCTTAATTGCACGCGTTTCCTCAGTATCGGTTAAGCCTTCCTGCATCTGCTTCCTGACTGTCCCTTCATACTTCTGAACCTCTGCCATTTCCTGATAAGCTCCATGGCTTTTATCCGCCTGCGTTGTCTGGAAGGAAAGATGATATTCGGCATCCGGGTTTACCGTCGAACCGTTCTTTGCCTGTACCTTCACGGTATAACCTCTGTTGTCCGAATTCCAGTTCGGTATGGTAATACTAAGACCGCCATTTCCATTCTCTTTCCCAATGCCGACCTGATTGCCTTCCTCATCATACAAAACCATCTCATAATCACAGCCTTCCGGTATATGATCTAAAATGATCGTAATATCCTTATTATAGGTATCCTTCGCGAAACTTAATGCCCGGTACTCTGTAATATTGAATTCGTAATAGTCCACATCCTCCGTATCCGATAAACTTCCCTTTAAATATCCGTCCGGCTTATTGATAAGTGCCGTCAGATCCAGTGTTCTTCCAAACACATCCTGATCCGTATATTTATTTGTTTTCCAGAAATAATCATTGGAAACTTTACTATTTTCTACTGCAATATTTTTATCAGTGGGTAAACCTTTTTTCTTAAAATCATATCCCACAAGCTGCGCATGCATCTCTACTGTGCGGGTTATTACCATCTGTTCATTCTCCTTGTGTATAATTACTTTTCATAATCATAATACTTTCCTGAAACTATACGCATACATATCCGAATACATGTTATCATGCGGTTGTGGCGTCAGCCTTCTATCCAATGCCGCCATATCCACCGTAAAACCACTGTCTGCCACAGAAAAAGCACCATTACTGAATTGAAACTCCGAAGTAAAGTCTGGAATCCCCAGATCACCGCTTGTCCGGTTATGTCCTATAATATTTATCAATGCATCCTTTATCCGCTCTATCTTGGCATTGTCTTTTGTTTTGTTGATCAGATTAGCGGCTTTTTCCGGCAGCCCGCCAATCTTTCCGTCTGGTGTCAGGTAAAGGTTCTCCAGAGAAATATCTTCTCCCGTAACCCCTTTTAAGTAACGCCTGACTTCCTGCACATCCGTGGCATACTGATAGGTATTGGACGACAGATTTCCCACACTGTCAGCAATTCCTGTGTAATACTGATACATCCGGTCACTGTACTTTTCCTCTACCAGTTTCTGAACCTGCTCCCGGACTTCCTTATCTTCGATACCGCTCACTGTTACATTCCCATTGCTTTCAATCTTTATCTGCATTCCCTCCAGCTCATCACGGGAGATACCTTTGCTTTCCAGATCCTTTACAAAATCCTCGGAAAAATCATTTTTCAGTTCCGCCTTCTGCTGTGCTTTCTCAAAATCTTTCAGGTTTGCAAAAATCTTCACATACTCCGTTTCCGCATCATCCAGTGTCTTTCCTTCTGCCATGTCCTGCAACAATTCATCCACTGTGCGCCCGCCTTTGTATTGTTTTTCTTCCGGCAGACTTTCAAACTGCTTCTGGTGGAGTTTCTCCATTTCTTTTGTATAATTTTTCTCTGTATCCATCAGGACTTCATTATATTTGTCGAGGTATTCCCTCCAATTTTCATCTTTCCGGCTGTATGCACCGTGAAGGTTCCCGAATGCCTCCCTTATGGCATCGGTCTTTTCCTGTTCTTTATTTTCCGTAACCTTGAAACTGATTTTATAATAATCATGCGGAGAAACTTCTTCCCCATTTTTGTTTTCTATTTTGATACAATATTTATTGGTATTTGTATCCCAGTTCGGGATGGTCAGTGTTTTACGTCCTTCCCCGTCCCATTCTGCCTTTCCGACCTGATTGCCATATTCATCATATAAGGTGAGGTCATAATCGCAGCCTTCCGGCATGTCCATATAGATTTGGACACCGAAGTAATTCTGTATCGTCCGGTTAAAAGGGATGGAAAAGTTGTAGAAATCCACATCCTTTTTATCGCTGAGACTTCCTTTCAGACTGCTGGTTTCGTCCTTGATCAGAAAATCCAGATCCAGAAATGTACTTCCCTTCTTGTCAGAAACCTCATAAGTAGTATGCTGTCTGCGATAAGTGTCATTGCTGCCAAGTGTACAGGTATCCTCTTGAAGTGTCATATTTTTCTTAAGCTTTCCCTCAAAATATGCCACTGTTTCCTTCCCTGACATGAAAAAAATTGGTTTTTGGCGAAATGCCGCACCATATGTAGAATGATTACTGTTTATTTCCATTTCTTATCCTTCCTCCCGAAAAATATCTTACCTGCATTCTTATGCTTTCCTGTCAAAAGATGAGCCTACTGTATAACAGGATTATCTGGTAAAATAATACTGCTTTTCTCATATGCTGCCGCCGCCAACTGGCTATTTAGATATTCGTTTTGTACAGCTTTTCGTCTTGCCTGTGCTCTTTTTACTGCTTCCTTTTCCTGTTCTTTCATAAGTTCTTCCATTCTTTCGTGGCGCTTCTTCCACCAAGATTCTCCGTCATTCGCTGTTTCTGATCCACTCTTTCCTACTGGACCTGCATAACCGTAACATTCTTCTGGTGACGCTCCAATAACATCAAAACTAACATTATTTGATCCTACCGGCAAGCCTTGAACGGAATATGCTGAACGAACTCTGTTCAAAACATAGTTCTCATATTCAGGATCATTTTTCATTCTTTCAAAAGCTTCTTCCTTAATCACAATCGACCCTGAAGAAAATGTGGAACGAACCCATCCGCTTACGGGAAATTGAGATATTTGATTCATAACCCATTGTTTATACTCATCCAGTGACATCTCATCTTTTGATTTTTCAGAAACCACGCTATTGTTTACAGCATTGTTTATCCGAGGTGGATAATCAATCGTCACATCTCCCGGATACATCACATTACTTGTATCCGCTGAATTTTTACTTTCCTCTACTTTCTTCACCGCATTTACAAAAGTATCTTTTGATGTAGTATTACTTCTGTTTTTTGCAGAAGTTAAGTAACTGTCAGCATACGGATTTCTTCCTATACCATTCACATTTATACCTGCCATTTATGTCTCTCCTGTTTACCATTGCATTTACCCGTTGATCACATTCATTCCTTTCGAAATGCCTTCAACTTTCACCGAATCCTCAAATGTGACTGTCATCTGTGTATCGTAAGTTTTCCATTCAAACTGCGACCAGCTTACACCGTTACCGGTATGATCATAAGCCTTGATTGCATCGTTATATTGCTTTTTTTGTTTTTCTGAATATTCCGGCACATTTTCAGTATTATTTATTTCCAACAACATTCTTAAACTATCCGGCACTCCATCTAACGCTTTTCTCCACGCTTCACTCTGTTGCTTTGCAACCGCCATCTCATGCTTTTTCCTTATTATTTCAATATTTCTCAAACATTTTAATACCCGCATTAAAC
>OMGY01002847.1_pt1 | contig 12346 bp, 9 predicted proteins | sample 1674461 | NCBI WGS metagenome assembly OMGY01 (sample SAMN05578579, study PRJEB25193) | human gut metagenome | biome: Human Microbiome; feature: human-associated habitat; material: feces | host: Homo sapiens | place: USA:Birmingham
TAAGTATATCACTTACGAAATCATATAACAATATAATTCTTTTAACAATTTACAAAAAGCCGGAGGTCACAATAATCTTCATGACCTCCGACTCGTTATACTTATTCTACACTGTCCTTACACCCAAATCAGCTCCTCTCTCCGGCTTATCTTTTCCCTGCTTTTCCTGGATAATTCTCTTATTGATTTCTAAGCGTTCATGGATTGACGGTTTCTTTTCTTTTTCTGGCATTGTCTTTTTCTGTGCTACTGCCTTTCTTTCAGCTTTCCCTGCGTCCTTAACTGCTGTATTTATTTCAACGCCAGCTCTTGGCACAGCTTCTCTGCTCTCATTTTTCTCTGCTACCTGCTGTTCTCGTCTCTCCTTCACACCTTTTTCTTCCAGACTGCAAATACGGCAGTACATGATTCTGCATATCATTCATATTTCCAATCAGTTCCCAGTCAATGCCTGTAAGGTCAAAATCACCGGTCAGAAGAAAATATCAGATATCCTTTTTCACAATTTCACCTATCACATTTATTACGGTCTTTGTTACAAGCACGAATCAAGTCAGGTACAATACCGAAACGCCTTATCTGTTAAAATCCTTGCAAAGATTAGTCCAAGCGGAAGCGATGCAATGATCAGAAGCGCAGCTGCAAACCAGGATGCAGAAACGGATAAGGACATGATTCCAAGGTTATAAAATCCACGGTATAAATAAAGCCCCGGTACCATGACCACAATGGAAGGCACTGTCACGGAAATCCTTGGATAACCCACCTTATTTTTCAAAAGGGAGGCAAGAAGTCCGGCTGTAAGTGCCCCTATAAATGCAGCTACTGCCGGAGGTAAAGCTACGAGATCCACCAGTTCAAGACGGAGGGTATTTGCAATTGCACCAAGTACTGCCGTAGAACAGGCAATCCTGACTGGGCTGTTAAACATGATGGAGAATCCGAATACACCGCAGAAACTTGCCAGAAACCGGAAAATAATCCAACCAGCTAAAGGCAGAGAGATCTTTATAAAATCAACAGGCTGTAAATGTAAAATTAATGCCATAATCCATGCAGACATTGTTGCGACTAAAATGATGATTAATGCATAACCGAGCCGTTCGATACCGGAACGCATATCAAGTTTTGCAAGGTCAATGCCGCTTGTGATAAATGGAAATCCTGGAATGATGAACAGCATCGCGCAGATATATCCTGCTTCATGTTTGACGGAAAGTCCCAGAAAGATTTCGCCCAATTTTAAAAGTCCGGCATAGGAAAGGCAGGCGAGGGAAACGGATAAGACAATTCCCAGAAACAAGGTATAATGGTGCTTGGTAAGTTTACATCTTAAAAAGTTTCCGAGACCAGCTCCGACAAAAGCACAAAACATTTCAATCGGTCCGCCGCCAAGCAAAAAGGTAAATCCTCCGCAGGCAAGAGCGGCAGCGATACCAAGGGCAATCGGTGAATAAAGTCCATGAATCTCTTCAATATTATCAAGAAGATTATGTAACTGCTCACCGGACATATCTTTTCCTTCTGTTTCAAAATCCTGAATAAAATGCTCCAGACGATTCAGTTTTGAAGTGTTTACACCAGTATTGGTCAGACAGAGTGACTGCGTAAAGCCGTCCTGACCATCAAAACAGGTGTATTCAATAGACATCAGACCGATATCTGCGGTACAGGTCACGCCCATCACTTCAGCGAGAGTATTCATAGAACTGCGCACACGCCACGCACCAGTTCCGCAGGATAAAAGCATAATGCCAGCACGGCCGATAATTGAGGCTTTTTCCGTAAGGCTTGCTTGTACAATAGGGAGATTTTGCCCCTCTTTATCGGTATATTCATGCCAGAGCACATCCATATGATTTTTTCTTATCATAGTTTCACTCATTTTAACATTCCTTCTTACTAGTTTATAGAAACAGCTATTGTTTAATTTTTCCTGTATTTTTATAGAAATAGCTGATATTCTCACAGTTCCAGACTTTCCATTCCCGCCTTTTTCATCATTTTTTCACGGCAGGCTAAAACAAGCCCATCGATTTCGCTTAAATGATGAAGCATTTTCTTTTCAAATTCCCGAATAGGGAGAAGAATACCAATCTCGTCAAAGGTCTGTTCCTTTTTTAATCCGGTTTCCTGACCATAATAAACGATGGCATGAGGTGCTTCTTTTTGAATATTATGGAACGTATCCCACACAACCGCATAAGCCTGTGCTTCGGTAAGACCTATCTTTTTCGTATCGGGAAGTGCATAAAGAATCATAATGCCACGCCGTTTATTTTCTCTTTTTTCCGTAATTTCCATATCAGTGTCATTAACATAAGAACGGACAATGTCATAACCATCTGCGAGATATAATTTTGAACGGGGAGCACAAATATGATTTTTATACGTTTCCTTAAACTTGCTATACTCTCTGCCAGAAACTATTTTTTGTGCTTCTGGAAGAAGTTCACCTTCTGGATTTGTTAAAAGTACAGGGTTCTTCCCTGCTTTTCCGTGAAATCGTTTCGGAATAAGATACGCCTCTCTTAAAAGGTCAAACATGCTCTTTCCACAAAGCTTTAATAAAAGAGCACTGATATCCCCATTTTGATAGGCATAAAATAAGACTTTAGAAAAATGTTTTGGATTATCCGCTTCTAATAAATGATTATCGTCCATTACATCATAGAAAATATCCATTAATTTTTTGCAGGAATCAGGGGAAGCAAGAATCTGTGAAAAGATGGCTTCAACTTCTTCCTCTCTTGGTAAAACGCTGTTCATAAATACACCGGCTTTCTATACTTATTCTTGGTTTAAGTATAGGAAGCTGGTGGATTAACATCAAATGTTTTATTTACATAATAGATATGTGGATGGTGTATCTTGCTAAAATGAAATATTTTTGTATTGGTGGAGAATTATTTTTTTCCGCACAGGCAGGTGATTACGTCTGTGCAGTTAAAGCAGCGATTGCAGGAGATACAGGCTGCTTTTTCGTTTGAGGTTCTCCATTTGTTTGGCAGATCGGCTTCTCTTACTAATGGTCTGCCAAGAGAAATGGCGGTAAGAGAGGTTGATGATAGTATATGCTCTATGAAATCTGGGGAGCGGTAGCAGCCAACGCTGGATACTGGGATTTCCAGAGTATCAGATACGAGGAGGGCGCTTTCTAAAAATTTGCCCTCTCGGTCGCCGTTTCTTAAAACAGGAGAGCAGGAAGCACCGCTGTTGTCAGCACTGATTCCAGAAGAAACTTCAATGAAATCAATTCCTTTCTTTTCTAGTTCTTTACATACCCACAACATTTCTTCTGGTGTACTGGAATCAGAGACAAGATCACTGAAAGAAAGTTTTAAGGCAATTGGATAATCTACACCGACGGCATTACGAACGGAATCGTAAATCTCAAATAGCAGGCGGGAACGGTTCTCGATCGGACCGCCGTATTCATCCGCTCTTTTATTAAAATGTGGAGAAAGAAATGTTGTTAATAAAAAGCCGTGTGCGGCGTGAATCTGCACACCGTCACATCCGGCTAATTTACATTTGCGGGCAGCCACACCAAAATCATGAACAACTTTTGCTAATTCGTCTTTGGTAGCCGCATGATAAATAATGCCATCAGCCACTTTAATAGGTGATGAGGCAAAACGGTCGTAGCCACTCTTCCAGTCTGTGCGCGGGCCGGCATGCTGAAGCTGTACAAAAATACGGCTGCTATACCGATGGACTTTTGACACAATACTTCTCATATCCTCGAGATAGCCATCATATTCCGTATGTATCATTCCTGGGCCGTTACCGGCAGTCGAAGAAATCGCTTCCATACCAGTGATGATCAGCCCACATCCCCCACGGGCAGCATCCTCATAAATCTGCCTGTGCTGGTCTGTGATCCTTCCCTGATTCGCGCAGTATTCAAACATCGCACTCTTCACAATACGGTTCGAAATCACAATATTTCCTATACGATATGGTGTATGCATTAATTTACTCATAAAAGTTCCTCCTCCAAAACAACTGCCAGAGCATTTTCTAAATATATTATTTTATAAAAATGTTAAAAAATATTATCCTACTATATAGTTTAGCATTTTATCAGTCATCATCTATGGAGAAAAAAATACAAAATCTGGTATAAAAAATATGCACAATAATCTTGAATACATATCCATAATGCGTTATAATAAAAAACGTAAATACAGAATCTTCGGGGATGGGTGTAATTCCCTACCGGCGGTGATTGTTACTGACTATTTAGCAGGCTGGTGAGTTATAGAACTAGAGCAATTTTCAAATATGCTCCAGGTTATAGAAACTGCTTACATAGCTATAGATAGATCAGAGCATAAGCCCGCGAGCCATTGGCATGATTCGGTGCGAATCCGAAGCCGACAGTACAGTCTGGATGAGAGAAGAATGAGAAGAATGCGGTTTTTGCAGACATATTGTTAGGCATATATTTCTGGATGTCAGGCAGTATTTGATGTAACAAACAGCCTCAATAAAAGCGTAACTTCGCCCCGATATTTCATTATCGGGGCTTTTTTATTTGTAAGAGCGATTCCCGTTCTTAGTAAAATGAAGAACCCTCTGGGAAATTTCATTTAAGTTAACTAAGCAGGCTTTTAATCAACTTCCCTATTCACACTTCATAATTTGGAGATAATGTATTTTGGATAGATAGAGTGTATTTGCAAATATTTTTACGAACACATTCTATTATTCTGAATTTTTTAGAAGACAAGAGAAATTATTATATATAGAAGAATTATCTCTGTCACGCTATGGAATTTTGAGCGTAGTTTCTTTGGATTCGTTTCTCCAAAGGAAATGTTTTATTGGGCAAAATGAATGTTCAGCGTGAGTGATAATTTGCTTCTATATAATGATTTTGATGGTGCGCATGGCTCTCTCGCTGTATTCCAGAAAGAAATTCTTCATGAGAACTGAAAGAATCTTTATTCAGCTTATGATGTTTTTTGATATCATTATATTCTTTTATGTAGCCGAGTGCATCATAAGTCATAGTTCTTAGAGGCATGGCATAATGGGTCTTGTCTTGAATCTCAAGACCAAGAATATTGAACTCAACGCCATCAGACATCTTCTTTACTACATCTCTGTTTCTGGTAATAGATTCATTGTAACTTTTGGAATGAATTGTAGCAGAGACATCAGTGTCCATTTCTGTAAGTTTGTCAGGTTTAAGCACCTGTTTACCATTAAAGACAGTAGCATTGAAAAGATCTGCAAAATGTTCATTATCACGCCAGAAAGTCTTAAGGGAGACATCTTTCTGGTGAGTAGTGCGGTTGCTATTATTCATATGTCGCCTTTCTTAAATGTTTCATATGTGAGATATAGTTAAAATATAAAATGATGCACCAATGTGTAATATATAATAACAATACAGAGAGAATATGTCAATATAATCTATAAAATATATTTAAAGAATAATATTGACGGATATATAAGAAGTTAATATAATAAAATTAATTTCTACTTTTAGGTAGATTAAAGTGATTTGTTAAAAGGTAACGCATAGGAAGCGTTATTTTTTTAAATATAATCGAGTATATATTACATCACTTTATAAAAATTGAACATAGTAAAGGAGGATATTTATATGAACGGAAATCGCAGCATAGTTTACAGAGAGTTTGTGGGGGTTACACCAGTAGCAAAGACATTAAGGAATGAATTAAGACCTGTTGGGCATACACAGGAGCATATAATACAGAATGGACTTATCCAGGAAGATGAGTTAAGACAAGAGAAAAGCACAGAGTTAAAAAATATAATGGATGATTATTATAGAGAATATATAGATAAATCATTATCAGGTTTAACTGATCTAGATTTTACTCTGCTTTTTGAATTAATGAATTCGGTTCAGTCAAGTCTATCAAAAGACAATAAGAAAGCATTAGAAAAAGAGCATAACAAAATGAGGGAACAGATATGCACACATCTGCAATCAGATTCTGATTATAAAAATATGTTTAATGCAAAGCTTTTTAAAGAGATACTGCCAGATTTTATTAAAAATTATAATCAATATGATGTTAAAGACAAAGCTGGCAAACTGGAAACATTAGCATTGTTTAATGGTTTTAGCACATATTTTACGGATTTTTTTGAAAAGAGAAAAAATGTATTTACTAAAGAGGCTGTTTCTACATCTATAGCTTATAGAATTGTGCATGAAAATTCTTTGATTTTTCTTGCTAATATGACATCATATAAGAAAATCTCAGAAAAGGCATTGGATGAAATAGAAGTAATTGAAAAAAATAATCAGGATAAAATGGGTGATTGGGAATTGAATCAGATATTTAATCCGGATTTTTATAACATGGTATTAATTCAGTCAGGAATAGACTTTTACAATGAAATATGTGGTGTGGTTAATGCACATATGAATCTTTATTGCCAGCAGACAAAGAATAATTATAATTTATTCAAAATGCGTAAGCTGCATAAGCAAATCCTTGCGTATACATCAACTTCATTTGAAGTACCTAAAATGTTTGAAGATGATATGAGCGTATATAATGCTGTTAATGCGTTTATTGATGAAACAGAAAAAGGCAATATAATTGGAAAACTGAAAGATATCGTTAATAAATATGATGAATTAGATGAGAAAAGAATATATATATCAAAAGATTTTTATGAGACATTATCATGTTTTATGAGTGGTAACTGGAATTTAATTACAGGTTGCGTTGAAAATTTTTATGATGAAAATATACATGCAAAAGGTAAGTCTAAAGAAGAAAAAGTTAAAAAAGCTGTAAAAGAAGATAAATATAAGAGTATTAATGATGTTAATGATTTAGTTGAGAAATATATAGATGAAAAAGAACGAAATGAATTTAAAAATTCTAATGCTAAGCAATATATAAGGGAAATTAGTAATATAATAACTGATACAGAAACAGCACATTTGGAATACGATGAGCATATAAGTCTGATTGAGAGCGAAGAAAAAGCTGATGAAATTAAGAAAAGGCTTGATATGTATATGAACATGTATCATTGGGTAAAGGCATTTATTGTTGATGAAGTACTGGATAGAGATGAAATGTTTTATTCAGATATAGACGATATCTATAATATATTAGAAAATATAGTGCCATTATATAACAGGGTGAGAAATTACGTTACACAGAAACCATACACTTCTAAGAAAATAAAACTTAATTTTCAAAGTCCTACACTTGCTAATGGTTGGTCGCAGAGTAAAGAGTTTGATAATAATGCAATAATTTTAATAAGAGATAATAAGTATTATCTGGCAATTTTTAATGCTAAAAATAAACCAGATAAAAAGATTATACAGGGAAATTCTGATAAAAAGAACGATAATGATTATAAGAAGATGGTATATAATCTGTTGCCGGGGGCGAATAAAATGCTTCCTAAAGTGTTCTTATCAAAGAAAGGAATAGAAACATTTAAGCCATCTGATTATATAATTTCCGGTTATAATGCACACAAACATATTAAGACAAGTGAGAATTTTGATATCAGTTTTTGTAGGGATTTAATTGATTATTTTAAGAACAGCATAGAGAAACATGCGGAATGGAGAAAATATGAATTTAAATTCTCTGCAACTGATAGTTATAACGATATAAGTGAATTCTACCGTGAAGTTGAAATGCAGGGGTATAGAATTGACTGGACTTATATAAGTGAAGCTGATATTAATAAGCTTGATGAGGAAGGCAAGATATATTTATTTCAGATTTATAATAAGGACTTCGCAGAGAACAGTACAGGAAAAGAAAATCTTCACACTATGTATTTCAAGAACATTTTTAGTGAAGAAAATCTTAAGAATATTGTTATTAAGTTAAATGGACAGGCGGAATTATTTTATAGAAAGGCAAGCGTAAAAAATCCAGTTAAGCATAAAAAAGATTCTGTATTAGTTAATAATACATATAAAAATCAGCTTGATAATGGTGATGTTGTAAGAATACCGATTCCAGATGATATATATAATGAAATTTATAAAATGTATAACGGATATATTAAAGAAAGTGACTTGTCAGAAGCTGCAAAGGAATATCTTGATAAAGTAGAGGTCAGGACTGCCCAAAAGGATATTGTTAAAGATTACAGATATACAGTTGACAAATATTTTATACATACGCCAATTACTATTAACTATAAAGTGACAGCACGAAATAATGTAAATGACATGGCTGTAAAATATATAGCACAAAATGATGATATACATGTTATTGGAATTGACAGGGGTGAGCGTAATCTTATATATATTTCTGTTATAGATTCTCATGGAAATATCGTTAAACAGAAAAGTTATAATATATTGAATAATTATGATTATAAGAAGAAGCTGGTTGAGAAGGAAAAGACCAGAGAATATGCGAGAAAGAACTGGAAATCTATAGGAAATATTAAAGAGTTGAAAGAAGGATATATTTCAGGGGTAGTTCATGAGATAGCAATGCTTATGGTTGAGTATAATGCAATAATTGCTATGGAAGATTTGAATTATGGATTTAAGCGAGGTCGTTTTAAAGTTGAACGACAGGTATACCAGAAGTTCGAGAGTATGCTTATTAATAAGCTGAATTATTTTGCTTCTAAAGAAAAATCTGTAGATGAACCAGGGGGACTGTTAAAAGGATATCAATTGACATATGTACCAGATAATATGAAGAATCTTGGGAAACAATGTGGTGTAATATTTTATGTACCTGCTGCATTTACATCAAAAATAGATCCGTCAACCGGATTTATCAGTGCATTTAATTTTAAGAGCATTTCAACAAATGCTTCGAGAAAACAGTTCTTTATGCAATTTGATGAAATAAGATATTGTGCCGAAAAAGACATGTTCAGTTTTGGATTTGATTATAATAATTTTGATACCTACAACATTACCATGGGTAAGACACAATGGACAGTATATACCAATGGTGAGAGACTGCAGAGTGAATTCAACAATGCAAGGAGAACAGGCAAAACAAAATCAATAAATCTTACAGAAACAATAAAGTTATTATTAAAAGATAATGAAATTAATTATGCTGATGGACATGATATAAGGATAGATATGGAGAAGATGGATGAAGATAAAAAATCTGAATTCTTTGCACAACTGTTATATTTATATAAACTTACAGTTCAGATGAGAAATAGTTATACTGAAGCAGAGGAACAGGAGAAGGGAATAAGTTACGATAAAATAATATCACCTGTAATCAATGATGAAGGAGATTTTTTTGACTCAGATAATTATAAAGAATCAGATGATAAAGAATGCAAGATGCCAAAAGATGCAGATGCAAATGGTGCATATTGTATAGCACTTAAGGGATTATATGAGGTGTTAAAGATAAAGTCTGAGTGGACAGAAGATGGTTTTGACAGGAACTGCCTGAAATTACCTCATGCTGAATGGTTTGAATAATGGATGATATCATAATTATTTCTAACTTAAATGATTTTATATTTTGTCCGGCTTCTATATATTTTCATAAGTTATATGGAAGTCAGGACAATCTTACATACCATGCTGTTTAATATTGTGGATGCCATATTGCAGGTTTATGGATTTGACACATATTACGGGGTATTTCATAAATGCTTTTACATGAGAAAATCATTGGTTTGTGACTTGATGGAACCAATAAGACCGGTTGTTGATTATCAGGTAAGAAAATCAATAAATCTTGGACAATGTAAAGAAAATGATTTCGAAGTTATTAATAATAGATGGTGCTTAAAATATAAGTCTAATCCGCAATATATACAGTTCTTAATGAATGCAATATTGGAATATAAAGATGATATATTTTTATACATTCAACAATATTATAGATTTTTTATGAAAAGAAAAAGTGTAAGTGAGATACCTGTGTTTATAATTCATTAGAGGTGAAAATGATAATAGTAAGTTACGATATTTCGGATGATAAATTAAGAACAAATTTTGCAAAATATTTGTCTAAATTCGGTCACAGGATACAGTATTCGGTTTTTGAAATTGACAATAGCATTAGAATATTAGATAATATAATCAGTGATTTGAAGAATAAGTATGAAAAGAAATTTAGTCAGGAAGACAGTGTTATGATCTTTAAATTATCTTCAAGTTGTGAGGTACTAAGGTTTGGATATGCAAAAAATGATGAAAAAGATTTTATTATTAGGAATCGTGTTATTGTCGGTTGTATGCGTGCAGGCTGCCGGCGATGGAATGAAATGGTTTCGAGATGCAAAATTTGGTTTATTTATTCATTGGGGACTGTATTCTCAGGCTGCTGGTGAATGGAAAGGACATCCGACAAAAGGAGGAGAGCATTTTATGCTGTATGAACGTATTCCTTTGAAAGAGTATGCCACTATTGCTGACGATTTTAATCCGACAGCGTTCAATGCCCGTAAATGGGTGAAAGCTGCAAAGCGGGCGGGCATGAAGTATATTGTGATTACGACTAAACATCATGATGGATTTGCAATGTACCATTCGGCATGTAGTGATTATAATATTGTAGAACGTACTCCTTTTGCCCGGGACCCTTTGAAAGAACTGGCTGAAGCCTGCCGGAAAGAAGGTGTGAAGTTAGGATTTTATTATTCTTTAGGCCGGGATTGGGAAGATCCGGATGTGCCAACTAACTGGCCTGTAAAAGCAGGACGGAGTAATACCTGGGATTATCCCGATGAGGATGCAAAGCAATTGCCTGCTTATATTGAACGTAAAGTGAAACCTCAGTTGAGGGAATTGTTGACAAATTATGGGGAAATTGCCATGATCTGGTTTGATACCCCGGAATTGGTGACTAAACAACAAAGCCGTGAATTGCGGGAGTTGATTCATTCTTTGCAGCCGGAATGCTTGATTAATAGCCGGATTGGGAATGGATTAGGGGATTACGCCATTGTGGAACAAACTTTGGTTTCAAAAATTAATCCCCGTCCTTGGGAAGCTTGCCTGACAATGGGAAAAAACTGGGGGTATAATCGTTTTGATACCGTATATAAACGGCCTGACGTGATGATTCGTAATTTGGCTGATGTAGTCAGTAAAGGGGGAAATCTGTTGCTGAATATCGGTCCTGACGGTAAAGGCCGTTTTCCGGATTTAACTAAGCCTGGATTAGAGGCATTCCATGCCTGGTTGAAAAAGAATGGAGAAGCAATTTATGGAACAAGCCCCTGGATCATATCCGGAGAAGATCTTAATCCCGGTCAATCATCTGGGCTACAGGTGAATACACAGTTTCATGATGCGGTTTACGATGGGACACCTAAGGATATTGTTCCGGATTTCAGGTTTACCCGGAATGGAAAATCAATTTATGTGATTGTACGGCATGTAGACGATTGCTCTTTTATATTGCGTTCTTTCCGGCAGACAAAAGGAATTAAAAAGGTGGAATTACTGGAAAATCACCGGAAGGTAGATTGGGAGATGACTGAAGAAGGATTGCAGATTCGGGACATTGTCCGTCCGGCTAAAGCTTTTCCGGTATATGTGTTGAAGGTGGTGCTGGATTAAACCAGAATAAATGGAATCCGAAATCGGGGTGGGATAGAAAATGACAGGCGGCCCGGTAGAAAGTAACTTCTGTATTTGTCCGGGCTGTAATATAATCAGAGCTGAGGATATTCTCCGTAAATGGCTGGTAATATCTACCGGCAATTTACGGAAAAAGGTTGCATAAACGAAGTGATCCGATAGCTTGTTGTTGTTTTCAAAGGATAACATTTATTTTACCCGGTATTTGTTGGCTCTGAGGATGGTTAGTACCTTTTCCCGGACCTCTCCCTGAATGATAATTTCTCCGTCTTTCACAGAACCGCCGGTGCCACACTTATTCTTTAATAATTTGGCTAATTCTTTCAAATCATTTTCTGTCCCGATGAAACCTTGTACCAGGGTGACAGTCTTTCCCTTACGTTGCTTGGAATCAAGTACCACCCGGAGGTTTTGCTTCTCAGGGGCCAGGGTATCTGCCTCATTGTCCTGTTCATATTCATAGTTAAAATCCGGGTTGGTGGAATAGACTATGTTAATACGTCCTTTTTTATCACTTTTCATTTTCTGATAGTATTGCAGTTTATATTTCCGAAGGTATAAAATTTTTCTTTATGCTTGATCCTTCCTTTTTGATCTTTCATTCCCTTAATGAAAATACAAATATATCTGTTTTTGTTTAATTTTCTGTTAAAGGGTTGTTTGTGCCAAAATAGAGAGTAATTTTGCATACTCAAAACAATGTAAATGTTTTAAACTGACTATGAATAAGATTCTGAAAAAAACGTATTTTTCGGAGAAAGTGGTGCAAATGGTAGTGGAAGCGCCATT
>OMGY01002854.1_pt1 | contig 12327 bp, 6 predicted proteins | sample 1674461 | NCBI WGS metagenome assembly OMGY01 (sample SAMN05578579, study PRJEB25193) | human gut metagenome | biome: Human Microbiome; feature: human-associated habitat; material: feces | host: Homo sapiens | place: USA:Birmingham
CCATCATGACATACGCCGTCGCGTGAGCCTTCGGGAAGAGATACTTGATCTTCTTGCAGGAGCCGATGTACCATTCCGGGACGCCTGCGGCCTTCATTTCCTCCTCCGCGCCGTCGGGCAGACCTCTGCCCTTTCGGACGGCCTCCATGATCTTGAACGATCGCTTTTCGGGCATCCCGCATTTGATGAGGTACAGCATGATATCGTCGCGGCAGCCGATGGCGTCGTTGACGGAGGCGGTCTTGGACAGGATCAGATCGCGCGCGTTGCCCAGCCACACGTCCGTGCCGTGGGAGAAGCCGGACAGGCGGATGAGCGTGTCGAATTTTGTCGGCTGCGTCTCCTGCAGCATTCCGCGCGTGAAGCCCGTGCCGAATTCCGGGATGGCGACGGAGCCGACCGGCCCCAGAATGGGGTCGTTTTCATAGCCCAGCACCTTGCTGGACGTGAAGATCGACATGGTATCCTGATCGTCGAGCGGGATCTTCTGCGCGTCGACGCCGGTCATGTCCTCGAGCATGCGGATCATGGTCGGGTCATCGTGGCCCAGCATATCGAGCTTCAGGAGGTTTTCCTCCATGGAGTGATATTCAAAATGCGTCGTGATCCATTCGGAGTCCTTGTCGTCCGCCGGGTGCTGCACGGGGCAGAAGTCCCAGATCTCGTTCTCCTGCGGAATGACGACGAGGCCGCCGGGGTGCTGGCCGGTCGTGCGCTTGACGTTGACGCAGCCGAGCGCCAGCCGGTTCTCCTCCGCCTTGGGGACGGTCTTATTGCGCTCCGACAGATATTTTTTCGCGTAGCCGTAGGCCGTTTTTTCCGCGACGGTGCCGATGGTGCCCGCGCGGAAGACATGGGTCTTGCCGAACATCTGCACACAGTAGGCGTGCGCCTTGGCCTGATATTCGCCGGAGAAGTTGAGGTCGATATCCGGGACCTTGTCGCCGCCGAAGCCGAGAAACGTCTCAAACGGGATATTGAACCCGTCCTTGTCGAGCTTCGCGCCGCACTTCGGGCACACCGCGTCCGGCAGATCCGCGCCGCAGGCGCAGTCGGCCGGAACCTCAAACGTCGTGAACTTGCACTGCGGACAGCGGTAGTGCGGTGGATAGGAATTGACCTCCGTGATGCCGGACATGAACGCCACGATGGACGAGCCGACCGAGCCTCGCGAGCCGACAAGATAGCCGTGCTCCAGCGAGTTCTGCACCAGCTTCTGCGCCGACATATAAATGACGTCGTAGTGGCAGGAAATAATGTCGTGCATTTCCGTGTCGACGCGCTTCTGCACAAGCTCCGGCGGGGTTTCGCCGTAGAGCCGGTGGAGCTTGCCGTAGACGAGATCCTTCAGGTCCTCGACGGAATTTTCAATCTTCGGCGCGAACAGATTGTGCGGCACGGGCCGCAGCGTCTCGCACCAGTCAACGATGCGGTTCGGGTTCTCGATGACGACCTCATGCGCCTTTTCTGGCCCAAGATAGGAAAATTCCTCCATCATCTCATCCGTCGTCCGCAGGTAGAGCGGCAGCGGCCGGTCGGCGTCCGGCATCTGCTTGGTGGCAAGCAGGATGTGGCGGAAAATCTCATCCTCCGGGTCGAGAAAGTGCACGTCGCCTGTCGCCACGACGGGCTTTCCAAGCTCCTCGCCGAGCTTGACGATGGTGCGGTTGAAGCCACGCAGTTCTTCCTCGTCCTCGGCAAGCCCCTTGTCGAGCATGAAGCGGTTGTTGCAGATGGGCTGAATCTCCAAAAAGTCATAGAAGCTAGCGATACGCTTCAGCTCCGCCCAGCTCTTGTGGTTCAGAATCGCCTGGAACAGCTCGCCCGCCTCGCAGGCCGAGCCGATGATAAGTCCCTCGCGCCATTGCAGCAGCTCGGACTTCGGCATGATGGGCACGCGCTTGAAGTATTTGAGATTGCCATAGGAGATCAGCCGGTAGAGATTGCGCAGGCCGATGGAATTTTTGGCAAAGACGATGATATGCCGCGCACGGCGGTCAAGGATCTTGCTGCCGGAGCGCAGCTGCTCCATGCGCGGGTTGATCTTCTGCAGCGAGTCCAATCCCTGCTCCTGCATCATCTTGAAAAAGCGCATGAGCAGATACCCGCAGGTGATCGCGTCGTCGGAGGCGCGGTGATGGTTGAAATCCGGCAGGCTCAGTGCATCGGCGACAATGTTGAGCTTGTACTTGCCAAGCTCCGGCATCAGGTTCTGCGCCAGAATGAGCGTGTCGACATACGTCGGGTGGAACGGCAGGCCGAGCTTTTCGCACGCCGCCGTCACGAAGCCGATGTCAAAATCCGCGTTGTGCGCGCACAGGGGGCGGCTGCCGACGTATTCCAGGAATTTCGGCATTGCCTCGGAAATATCCGGCTGCCCGGCAAGCATCTGGTCGTTGATGCCCGTCAGATCGACGATCTTCGGCTGTAGGGGCCGGTGCGGGTCGACGAAGGTCTGGAACGTGCTGAGGACTTCATTGCCCTTCATGATGGCCGCGCCGATCTCAATGATCGTGTCATGGAGCGAGGACAGGCCGGTCGTTTCCAGATCGAACGCGACGTATTCCCCGTCAAAGGAGAAATCCTCCTCGCCGTGGACGGCGATGCGGTCGTCGACGTCGTTGACGTAGTAGCCCTCGCAGCCGTAGAGGATTTTAATGTTCTGGTCCGTCCCCGCGACCTTGGCCTTGGAGGCAGCCTTCATCGCGTCCGGGAACGACTGCGCGCCGCCGTGATCCGTAATGGCGATGGCGCGGTGGCCCCAGCTGGCTGCCCGCTTGACGGCAGCGCCGGTATCGGTCAGCGCGTCCATGGAGGACATGGTCGTATGCAGGTGCAGCTCGACGCGCTTTTCGGGATACGTATCGCGGCGCTTGGGCGCCTCGATCTTTTCCATGGCGTTCGGCTGAAGTACCATTTCGTTGTCATAGCGGTCAAAGCTCATCTTGCCCTGTACGCGCAGCCACATACCTGGCTGGACGTTGTCAATGATGGGCTTGGCCTTTGCGGCCTCCATGAACTGGTTCACGCGGACGGAGCTGGTATAGTCTGTCATATCGAAGCAGATGACCCACGCCCCGCGCTTTTTCAGCTCCCGGTGCTGCACGGCGAAGACCTTGCCCTCGACGATCACGCGGAACATATCGAGGTTCAGCTCCTCCATCCGCACGGGCCTGCCCGAAAACGGCCTGCCGTAGAACAGCGCGCCCGCCGGCTCTGCCGGTGCGGCCGAGCCTGCGCCGGAGGACTTTGCGCCGCCCTGCGGCACGCTGGCCGTGATGGCAGGCGCGTTTTTAAGCGCCTCGGCGCGGATACGCGCCGTCTCTTCAAACAGCGCACGGCCCTCTAAATTGCTGTGCGCCTCGACCTCGATCTTTTTGGAAACGCCGAAGCGGTCGCGCAGGAACTGCTCGGCCTTTTTTGCGTTCTGCAAAATGCTGTCCTTGCCGTTGGCCTTGAGCCGGATGACGACGGCCTCGTCCGTGACCTCGTAGCCTGCTCCTGCCAGAATGGCGGCAGACGGCGAAAAGGCGCGGATAAACACCTGCGCCAGATCGCGGAAATCCATATTCGGAAGCTCCGAGGCGGGATAGCGCACCGAAAGCTTCAGTTCCCGCAGGCCATATTCCTTTTCAATGTCCCGGCAGAGCGCCTGCAGCTGCTTTTCTGCCAGATACTGCTCCGCCTGCGCGTCCAGACGGATGGTGCGCGTTTCCCGGTCAAGCTCCGCGTGGACGACGACAAGGCGTCCGAGCGCCTCCGCCAGCTCCTCCGGCAGCGGGAAGCCCGGAAACAGCGCGGGGAAATAAACTTCATTCATATGTTCAAGCTTCCTGTCTGAAATTCACGTTATGTCTTTGTTCGCCTGCGCTTCGGCTGCGGTTTCTCTTCCCGCGTCAGATCTGCAAGCGTGTAGCTGCACAGATACGCGGCGATGACCTGATCAAGCCCCTGCCACAGCGGGAGCGTCCGGCAGTTGACCGCGTTTTCGCACTGCTGCCCGCGCTCCAGACACGTGACCGGGGCCAGCGTCCCCTCGGTCAGGGACAATACCTCAAACGCGGTGTACTCCTTCGCCGGTTTGGACAGGCGGTAGCCGCCGCCCTTGCCGCGCACGGCGTCGAGCAGCCCCGCCTTGCTCAGCACGGCCAGAATGCTCTCCAGATATTTTTCGGAAATGCCCTGCCGCTTCGCGATCGTCTGCAGCGGGATATAGCCCTCGTCTATATGCTCGGCCAGATCGATCATCACGCGCAGTGCATAGCGGCCCCTGGTGGAAATCATCATGTTTGGTTCCTCGCTTTCTTTTAACCCACTATACTATAGGGTAAAAGGATTATCAAGCGGAAAGCCGCAATTTACAAGCAATTCTTTTTGTGCTACAATAACCAAAGCATCGGTTTGGAGAGAACGCGGCATGACGAAGGATCTGACCCGGGGAACGCCCTGGAAGCTTATTTTACAGTTTGCGCTGCCGATCATGGCGGGAAACCTTTTGCAGCAGCTCTATAATACCGCCGACACCATCATTGTCGGCAATTTCAACGGCCAGCAGGCGCTTTCCGCCGTCGGGGCCTGCGCGTCGCTGACAGTTCTGTTCACGGCGCTTGCCATCGGCTTTTCCATCGGCGCAGGCGTGCTGATCTCGCAGTATTTCGGCGCTTCGCGCGAGCGGGAGCTGCGGCAGTATGCCGCGACGGCCATTGTGCTGATGCTGGCAATGGGGCTATTCATGTCGCTTGCCGGCGTTGTGAGCGCGAGATTCCTGCTGGAACGAGTGCTGGGCACGCCGGAGGCGCTGCTGCCGATGACGCTTCTGTATTTCCGCATCTACGCGGCGGGACTGGTGTTCCAGTTCGGGTACAACATCGCGGCCGCCCTTCTGCGGGCGCTCGGCGACAGCAAGGCGACGCTGTATTTTCTGCTCGTCTCGTCGATTTTGAACGTCGTGCTCGACCTTGCGTTTGTCGCGGGGCTTGGGCTGGGCGTGGCAGGCGCGGCCGTCGCCACCGTTATTTCGCAGATCGCCTCCTGCGTCATCGGCTTTGCGTATATGCACCGGAAATACGCCCTTCTGCGCTTCTCGCTCCGCGAGCTGCGGCTGGACGTGAAAACGGCGGGCCGCATTCTGCAGGTCGGCGCGCCGATGGCCATTCAGCAGTCCATCGTCTCCTGCGGCTTTCTGTTTTTGCAGCGGCTGGTCAATCTCTACGGCGAGAGCATGATCGCGTCCTATACCGTCGCCACCCGGATGGAGAACATTCTGATGATCCCGATTCTCGGCGTGCAGAACACCATGGCGACCTTCGCAGGCCAGAATATGGGCGCGCAGCGCCCCGACCGCGTCTCCAGGGGCCTTGGACAGGGCGTGCTGGTGTCGCTTTCCATGACGCTTGTGCTCTGCCTGTGCCAGATTCTCGGCATTTCGCGCATCATCCGCGCGTTCCAGCTGGACGAGGCCGCTGCGGCCATCTGCCGCCTGCATCTGTTCAGCTCCGCCGTCGCGATGCCCATTTTCGCGGTCTATTTTCCCGCCAACGGGATGTGCCAGGGCGTGGGCGAGGGCTTCCACGCCACGTTCTTCGCGCTGCTGGCGCTGGGGCTGCGCGTGATCTTTGCCTATGCGCTGCACAACACGGCTCTGTTCGGCTATACCGCCGTCTGGTGGAGCCAGGCCATGGCGTGGACCGTGACGCTCCTTGTCTGCTATGCGCACGTGTTCCGCGGCAAATGGAAAACCAAATCTCTGATCTCCTGAGGAGGAACCGATATGCAGCACCGCTTTTTTGCGCTTATTTCCCGTATGCGCTACATTGGCCGCTGGGGCCTCATGCGCAATACGTTTGAGGAAAACATTCAGGAGCACAGCCATATGGTTGCCGTGCTGGCACACGGACTGGCTGTGATCCAGCGCGACATCCTCGGCCAGCCGGCCGACCCCGACCGCTGCGCGTCTGCAGCGCTGTTCCACGACGCGTCGGAGATCCTGACAGGCGACCTGCCCACGCCGATCAAGTATTATAACCCGGAGATCAAAAAGGCCTACAAGCAGATCGAGGCCGTCAGCTGTGAAAAGCTCCTTGCCCTCCTGCCGCCGGAGGTGCAGGAGAGCTACCGCCCGCTGCTGTTTGAATCCGACTCGGACATCGCCCGCATCGTCAAGGCGGCGGACAAGCTTTCGGCGTATATCAAATGCGTCGAGGAGCTGAAGGCCGGCAACTCAGAATTTGCGGCGGCGGAGAAGCAGACGCGGCAGGCGCTCGTCGAAATGCAGCTGCCGTGCCTCGATTATTTTCTAGCGCATTTCCTGGACAGCTTCCGCCTTACGCTCGACGAGCTGGAGTGAATTTGACGGATCTGTCAATTTTCGCGTTCGGAATTGCCGAAAATCGCACAAAACTCACAGTTGTTTTTTTGCGGACACGCCGCTATAATGTCCTCCAGTGAGCTTACGAAAGGAAGTGCGCGCCATGACGATCTTCAAAACGCCCGTCTGTCGATGTGCTTCCGTTTTTGTTTTTGCTGGGGAACCTGTTGTTCCGGCGTCGTATTTGTTTTTGCAGAAGGAATTGTGAAACTGGTGTTTCCAGTTTTCACAATTCTTTTTTTATGCACGCATACAGCCCGGACCGCCCGCAAAACGCCGAAAAGAAAGGAGAACACCATGGGAAAAAACAAAATTCCGGAAACCGGCATCTATGATGCCAGACAGCTCGGCAGAGGCAGAATGCTGCTGCTCGGCTTCCAGCATATGTTCGCCATGTTCGGCGCGACCATCCTCGTCCCCATCCTGACGGGCCTCGACGTTTCGAACACGCTCCTGTTTGCGGGCCTCGGCACGCTGCTGTTCCACCTCATCACCGGCGGCAAGGTCCCGGCCTTCCTCGGCTCGTCCTTCGCCTTCCTCGGCGGCTACGCGACCATCGCGCCGATGCTCGGCGAGCAGCAGAACATCCCTAACCTTGAGATGCTGCCCTATGCCTGCTTCGGCGTGGCCTGCGCAGGTCTTGTGTATGTCATTCTGGCCGGTCTGTTCAAGGTCTTCGGCGCGAAAAAGGTCATGCGCTTCTTCCCGCCCATCGTCACCGGCCCCATCATCATTGCCATCGGCCTGAACCTCTCCTCCTCCGCCATCAATAACTGCACCGGCAGCTGGTGGATCGCCATCGCCGCCATCCTCATCATCGTCGCCGCCAACATCTGGGGCAAGGGCATGATCAAGATCATCCCGATCCTCCTCGGCGTCATCGGCTCGTATCTGCTGGCCGTCATCTTCGACGCGGATGTGCGCGCAAACCTCGTTTCCAACGTCTCCGCCGCCAAGTGGTTCGCGCTGCCCATCAAGATGGAGCAGACCGTCTTCGGCCTGTTCGCCTCCGGCAATGTCGACGCACACAAGCTCCTGACCGCCGTCATCACCATCGTCCCGCTGTCCCTTGCCACCATGGTCGAGCACATCGGCGACGTGTCCGCGATCTCCTCCACCTGCAACCGCAACTACATTGAAAATCCCGGCCTGCACCGCACCCTGATGGGCGACGGTCTTGCGACCACGCTGGCAGCCCTCTTCGGCGCGCCCGCCAACACGACCTACGGCGAAAACACCGGCGTTCTGGCCCTCAGCCGCATCTATGACCCGCGCGTCATCCGCATCGCGGCAGTTCTGGCCATGCTCTTCTCCTTCAGCCCGAAGTTCGCGGCCGTCATCTCCTCCATGCCCGGCGGCACCATCGGCGGCGTCAGCCTCGTGCTCTACGGCATGATCTCCGCAGTCGGCGTGCGCAACGTCGTCGAGAACAAGGTCGACTTCACCAAGTCCCGCAATGTTCTGGTCGCGGCTCTGATTCTGGTCCTGTCCATCGGCATCAGCTACTCTTCGGCAGGCTCTCTCCATTTCGGCGCAATCAGCCTCTCGGGTCTGGCTGTCGGCTCCATCGTCGGCATCGTCCTGAACGCCGTCATGCCCGGCAAGGACTATGTCTACGGCGAAGACAAGCAGGGCGACGAATCTGTCAACTTCATCGTTCAGTAAACGATCTGATCCATATAGAAATACAGCCGCAGTCCGGTGCAGTTCCGCCTTCTCCGCCTGCGATTTCCCCTGAAATTGGCTTACGCGCAGCCCGCCTTTGGGCTGCGCGTAAGTGTTACAGGGGAGAAAACAATGAAGAATTTGGAGGGGTGGGACGGCGATTGTCACGCGCGGGTCTGTCGGCTTATCCGCAGAGCTTTCCACGGCATCAGACGGCGCATCGCCGGATGGTCAAACCATACAAAAGAGAACCGGCCGGTTTGTTCCCCTTTTGTGCTTTTAGTATAGAGGAAGAATTTGAACAGGATTTCACGAACCGGTAAAGAAACTGTGAACAGTTTCCCGAAAGAATCGCGCCGTAAAAGAATACGCGCAGACAAGTGACCGGCCTGTCTGCGCGTTTCTTTTAAAATATGGAGAAAGGAGAAAAATGAAAAAGACGTTTGCTTCTTGCAAGTATAGAATATCAGGATGGTATTAAAAATCTTAGGGGGCAGTTTTTAAATATCTGTGAAATCCTATGATATTTTTTCGTTTTTCAGCGCACGGCCAGCACCAGCAGCACCGCTGCCGCCAGATACAGTCCCAGCGCTGCCGCGCAGACGAGCAGGACGATCCCACCGATGAGCAGCGGCGTGCCGCCGCGCTTTTTCCGCAGCACGAGCAGCGCAATGCCGCCCGCAAGCGTCAGAACGAACAAAATCAGCGCCAGATCTGCACGCATACGCAAAGCCCTCCTTTCTCCGGGGATGGTTCAGAAGTAATCGCCCCAGCCGTCTTCGTCGTCCGAGTAGTCGCCCCAGCCGTCGCCGGGATCGGACCACGGATCATAATCGTCGTAATATTCGTCGTCATAGTCCCAGCCCGCGTCGTTCGACTCCATGTATTCGCCGGTATCCTCGTCGATGTAGCCGTCGCTGCCGTAGCCGATGAACTCGTTCTCATAGCCGTTCCAGTACCAGATGTCGCCGTCCTCGTCGTACCAGTAATACGGCGTGCCGTAATCGCCGGTGTCGCCGGAATAGGCGGGCCGGGCCTTGGGCGCGGTGCTCCAGCCGGCGGTGTAGGACAGGGTTTCGAGCATCCTGTTGCAGATATCGAAATAATTGCGGATGCGGCCCTCAAGCGCAATGGTCGTCGCGACGAGGGCATAGCCCGTCGGCCCGTAATAGCGCACCTCCATGCAGCCGCGCACGGGCTGCGAGGGGCCGTCGGAGAAGACGGAGCCGTCGAGCCACATATAGCCGGTCAGGCTGTAATAATCACCGTTGTCCTTAAAGTCCGAGCCAAAGGATTTGAGCAGATAGCTGCCGTACATACTCTGCATGAAGTCCTCAAGCATCTTCATCATATAGGTCTTCGCGGTCGCCGCGCCTTTTTCCATGTAGGGATCAAAGCCCTCGATGGGCTGGAAGGCAAGCGTGATGTTGGAATAATAATCGTCCGTGCCGTCCTCCATGACCGCGTTGAAGCTCAGCGCATTGGACACGTTCGGGTGCTCGTGCGCCTCCATCTGGATGGGGTAATCGACCGTGACGTTCGTAAAGCCGCCGGGGAAGGCCGCTGTCTGGTTCAGCTCGTCCTCCGGCGTCGGCAGGAGCATGATATACTCCATGGGCGTGAGCGTGCTGCCGTCTGCGTCGCTTAACTCGCCGTAGGCGGTCTGGTACAGGGTGACAAGCTGCGTGTCGTCGTCCATGTAAAGCGTGATGCACCCGCCCTCGTCGACCACGTAGCCGGGCCCGACCTGTTCGCCGTAGAGATTGATGGCGATCCATTCAAACTCCTCGTTGATGACGAAATAGAACGGCTCGTTTTCCAGCTTCCAGCAGCCGGTGTAGCCGCTCAGATCGCCGCCGCTCAGCTCCTCCTCGGTGTAGCCCGTCGGCGCATAGTCCAGTTCATAGTCCGCCGGGTCATAGTCGTGTGCGATCTCGATGGGAACCTCGCCCTCGGGCGGCAGGAAGACGATATAGTCGCCGTCCCGGATCGTAAAGTCCAGCTCGTCGACGGTGGTGTCGTACAGGATGTAATTCTCGTCGTTGTAGACAAGGATGTTATATGTATCGGGAACCTCGGATTCCTTATACGTGCCAAGACCGGCGCTGAAGCTCTCGCCGTCTGCGAACGTGCCGTCTACAAATTCCGTGTCCCATTCGGTGCTGGTCGAGGGGGTGATGCTGATGGAGGAAATGTCATGCCCGCTGTGGTTGACCAGCGTAACGGATACCGACACTTCCTTCTCGCCGCAGCCGGTCAGCAGCAGCGCACACAGCGCAGCCGCCAGCGTCACAAGAAGCAGCTTCCTGATTTTTTTCATGATAGTCCTCCTGATCTGATTTGCGAAACGCGAAAAAAACTCCACGATAAACGGTCTGGTACCAGTTTACCGTGGAGCGGTTTGCTTGCATAGGCCCCTCAGGGGCTAATCTTTTCTGAAAGTATGTCCGCCAGCAGGTTCCGCTTGCCGCGTGCGCTGCCGTCAAGCCCCAGCTTGTCGAAGATGCGCTTGAGGTGATTTTTGACGGTCGCCTCCGACAGGTGCAGCTGCGCGGCGATCTCCGCGTTCGTCCGCCGCGCGGCGGCAAGACGGGCGATCTCCCGCTCACGCGGGCTGAGTCCGCCAGGGCCCGGCTTCGCCGTGCGGCGCAGAACGGCCTGCGCAGCCTCGTTCCCGGCGAATGCCTCCGGCAGAAGTGGGCCGAGGGCTTCTGCGTGCTCGGCAAACGGCAGATAGAGTCCGTCCGGCACGGCGAGGGCCAGCGCCGTATGCGCCGACGCGTTCAGCGCTGTGCAGGCCTCCCTGCGCGCAAGCAGCTTTGTGTACGCACCGGCAGCCAGCAGCACCTCATTCTGCACCGTCCGCAGCATGGGAAGCACAGGATCCAAAAACGACGCGTCGGCCTCCGGGGCCATGAACCACGCGCCCGCGCCGGCCCTCCCGCGCTGCGCATCCAGCCAGGCAATGCACAGATCGAGCGTGCGCAGCAGCAGAAACTGCCGGTTCTCCTTCAGCGTCTGCCGGAGCCGCTCCAGCGCCGCGTCCGTCGCACCGCCGCGAAGCTGCGCCAGCCGGAGGGCCGTGAACTCCGCCGTCAGCAGAATGCTGTACTGCCCGCGTGCAAGCGCTGCGTCCCGCGCCAGATGGCAGCCGATCTCCGCCTCGGTAAAGTCGCCGCGCAGCAGGTCCGTTTCGCACTGCATGGAATGCTCCGCGCCGCTGCCGTGGCCGTCCGTGACCTTGTAATAAAACGGCATACAGTCGCGCATCTGCGCGTTTTCCGCGTCCAGCTGCCCGGCTGCGCGGTGGAACATCATGAGAACGGACGGGGAGCCGAAGGTCCACGTGCCGCCGAGGTCAATGCAGCGTGTCGTGCGCGTCATGCGTTCGCAGGCCGAGCGGTGCAGCACGCTCATGGCGGCGATGTCGTTATAGCGCAGAAAGCTCATCACAAGGTCGCATTCGCCGAGATAATTTTCCCGTTCCTGTTCGCAGAACGCGCCGCCCGGCTGCAGCGCGTCCAGCAGCAGCGCCCGCAGACGCAGCAGCTCCGGAATTTCGCGGAAGGAAAAGAGCTTGCGCATCAGCACGCAGACCGCGTCCGGGTGCCGCCGCAGCACATCCTCCGGGCAGTCCCGGCACCAGGAGAGCAGCATCTGCCGGTGCTCGCCGCCGATGGACTTGCCGCAGTCCGCCGCTGCCGCACGCAGCAGCCCGTCCCAGTCGCCCGCCTGCCGGAACAGCTCCGCAGCCGTCAGATATTCCCCCGTGCGCTCGTACCAGCTGCCGAGCCGCCCGCAGGCGTCCGCCTGCGCGCTTTGCGGCAGAAGAGCGAATTTCCGGCGCAGCAGCTGCCGCAGCATATGGTGGCAGCGGTAGACGCCGGGGCTGCTTTCGATGATGAACGCGTTGTTGTGCGTCAGATCGTGCAGCAGCGCGTCCGCGTCCGGCTCCCGCCAGACGAAGGCGGCCTGTTCGGCGGTGAACGCCTCCGCCATGCAGATGTCCAGCAGAAAGAAGCGCCTCCGCTCGTCCAGCGGCTCAAACATGACCTGCTCCATGAGCGCGTCCATGCCCTTCGCGTCAAAGCGCCATACGCCCGTCTGCGCGTAGGCGCGGAACATGAGATAGATCATGGCGATCCAGCCCTCGCTGACGGACAGGAGCGCCTGCGCCTCCCGCTCGGGAAGCGGCAGGCCGCAGCGCCCGGCGTATTGCAGCAGCTCCTCGAACTGGTCGGCCCGGTAGGCGGCGCAGAACACATGGTTCTCCTTTTCCGGCAGCTGCTCCCGGC
>OMGY01002855.1_pt1 | contig 12325 bp, 9 predicted proteins | sample 1674461 | NCBI WGS metagenome assembly OMGY01 (sample SAMN05578579, study PRJEB25193) | human gut metagenome | biome: Human Microbiome; feature: human-associated habitat; material: feces | host: Homo sapiens | place: USA:Birmingham
TCATTTGGAGATTTATACATAGGACATATCCAAATAACATCAATTCCTAAATCTTTTAAATAATCTAACTTAGATGTTATTCCTTTTAAATCCCCAATTCCATCACCATTAGAATCTTTAAAACTTCTTGGATATATTTGATACCCAACCGCTTCTTTCCACCAAACTCTCTCCATATTTTCACCCCTAATCCATGCAATCGGTTGCATAACTGTTTAAATAATATGTACAGCTTCACAGCTGTACATATTTAAAAAAAGACTATAAGCTTGTCTTTTTTAAAATTTCTAAATTTAATATAACATTTCAAGAAATTGTTTACAACACTAATTTGGGCCAAAATTCCTCAAATTTTACGATTACATTCATTTATCTTCCTTTTCCTCTCATTAATGCAATCGGTTGCATAATTTATATATTTACTTTAATGATTCTCTTTCTATTAAATTGGTTTCTATAACATGATAACCTTTATTTTCTCTATTTTCTAACTTATCTATAATAAGCTTTGTTGCATATCTACCCAATTTTTCAGAGTTTATATCCACTGAAGCTAAAGGTGGATTCTTATATTGAGATAAAGGAATATTATTAAATCCAACAACAGATATATCTTTATATCCTAATTCTTCTATTGCTCGTTGTACTCCAAAACCTAATAAGTCATCTGTAGCAATAATAGCATTAACTTTATTTTTTTCTAAAATTCTATGCGCTGCAATGTATCCTTCTTCTTCAGTAAAATTATTCATTTCAATTATTAACTCATTATCAATTTCTATATTCCTGCTATACATAGCCTGTTTGTATCCATTTAATCTATCTTTCGAAACATTTATATCTGATTTAGCTCCAATAAATGCGATAGTTTTATTTCCTCTTTCAATCAGTTTTTGAGTTAAATTATATACAGCTGCAAAATTATCATTATCAACCCATAAAACACCATCTATTTGTTCTGGCCTACCTATAACAACAAAAGGGAATTGTTTTTTCTTTAAATAGTTAATTGTAATATCATTGTCTTTTACATTAAAAAGACATAAACCATCTATAAGATTACCTTCTGTTACTTTCTTTACCCATTCTTCTTCATCAGCCTTTTTATCTTTAAATGCATACATGATATAATAATCCTCCTTTTCTGCATACATACTAATTCCCTTCATTGCTTGGACAAAAAATGGATTTTCAAACGAAACCTCTGCACCCCCTGGTAGTAGGACAGCTAATATTCTTGTTCTATTATTAGCTAAACCTCTTGCAACTATACTAGGCGTATAATTTAATTTTTTTATAGCTTCATTTACCCTTTCCTTAGTTTCTTCACTTATTTTTCTGCTATTTGCCAAAACTCTAGAAACTGTAGACGTTGCCACTTGTGCTTCTCTTGCTACATCCTTTATTGTTACCTTCATACTTAATACCTCTCATTTATAATATTAAAATCATTATATTATAAATTTTTAGCAAAATAAATAGTAGCACTTCTTAATATTTAATAGTTGTAAATTAAACATTTTATCATGCTACTATTTTTATATATTTTTATATTTAATTATCTTTAATAGGTCTAGTTGTACTTATTGATTTATGCTTGCTTATAGCTTTGACGTTTATATTAGATCTATACTCTGTTTCTGCCCAATATATATTTTCTGCAACTAACGCTTCTTTATTAAGCTCAACACCATCTAAAATAATTTCTTTAAACTTATTATATCCAGCTCTATCTATTAAATGTCCACCATGTAAATATTCTGGTTTATAATCTAACGCCCAAGCTGAGAACTTTTGCCAATTCGCAAATATTCCAAGAACTGTTTCTTCACTTGCAAAGTTAACAAATGTTTTGCCCATTCTAGGATTTTGTTTACCAGTTCTACCACCTATAACTATTCTATAGAACTTTTTAGGACTACGAGTCCATGCACTTGTTGGACATGCTAATACACATTCAGCACAACCTACACAACAACATGGATCTTTATCTACTAATCCATTTTCATTTAAACTTAATACTCTTGTTGCGTGATGATCACATGCTTTTACACAAGCTCCACATCCAATACATCTTTCCTTATGATATTCCATTCTAGCTTGACCAATTACCCCAAAATCTTGGAAGTGAGCCTTACCACAGTCATTAGGACAACCTGCAATTGATACCTTAATATGATAATGTGATGGGAATATTAAGTTTTCTACCTTTGTTGCTAATTCCTTAGTATTTATATTTCCTTTTATGCAATGTGTATTCCCTATACATGCCATTATATTTCTAGCACCTATTGTAGGATATCCCTTATCATCTATAGGCATATTACAATTACATTCATCAACTTCTACTTCTTTAATATATTCTTTAATATATTCATTAACTGATTCTATATTTTCATATTTTATTCCTAGAATATTAAAAGTTTGTCTCATTCCCATGTGGAAAGTTCCATTCCCCCAAGTTAATGCTATATGTTCTACATCACTTAAGTATTTTGCATTTATTGTTCCCCCTGGAATACGCATTTGTAACATAAATTCTCCAGGAACTTTTGATTGACGGAAACAATTTATTCTAGTCTTCTTTATATCTATATCGTGATTCATAATATAATCCCTCCTAATCTAATAAATCCTTTGCTTTAGTATAATTAAATACAGGACCTTCTAGACAAACATAAGTTTCATCTACTCTACAATGTCCACATTTTCCTACTGCGCAAGACATTTTTCTTTCAAAAGAAACATATATTTTCTCTTCTGGAACTCCCAATTTTACAAATTCTAAAGATGTAAATTTCATCATCATTGGTGGTCCTACTATTATTACTTCATAATTATCTCCAAATTTTTCGAATGGTAGCTTAGCTAAATGTGTTGTAACTAATCCATTTTCAAACCCTTCTTTTTCACCCTTATCTAATGTATATATAGCTTCAAATTTTTCTTTCCATAATGCTAATTCATCTTTAAAAAGAACTGAATTTTCATCTTTAAAGCCACATATTAAATTAACACTTTTTGTATATGTTTCATCATTAAAAAACATATTTATCATACTTCTTACTGGAGCAACCCCTGTTCCTCCTGCTACTATAATTACATTTTTACCTTTTAATTTTTCAACTGGCCATCCCTTACCATAAGAACCTCTTAAAAATAATGTATCTCCTGGTTGTAAGGTAAAAATTTTATCTGTTACTTTTCCTACTGAACGAATAGTAAATTCTAAATATCCATCACCAAACCCACTAACTGATATCGGAGCTTCTCCAACTTTAGGAATTGATAATTGTAAAAACTGTCCATGTTCAACTTTAATATCAGTTTCAACTTTAAATGTATATTCTAAATTACTTTCTTTTCTTACATCAATAATTTTATATGCTTTTGGTGTTAATATATTGCGCATTAATTTTTACCTCCAACAATTTCTTTAACTGCCTTGTCTACTTTGTTTATAGTTGCTGTAATAGAAATATGTTCTGGACATCTATCTGTACATCTTCCACAACCTACGCACATGTGATTATCTCCAAATTGTTCTTTATAGTCATGTATTTTATGTAATATCTTATATCTCATTTTATCGCTAGCATTAGTTCTAAATCTGTGTCCTCCTGCCATTTCATCAAACCCATCAATATGGCAAGATGCCTGTACTCTTTTTCTTTCTCCAACATTAGCATTTTCATTGTAAATTATATCTCTAGTTGTATAGCAAGAACATGTTGGACAAGCTACAGTACAGCTTCCACATTGAATACACCTTTTATCATACTCTTTCCATACTGAATGTTCTTTTAATTTATTTAATACTTCCTTACTTTCTATTTCTGGAAGATTAACCTCTGCCATATTCTTCTCTATAAATTTAAGTTCAAATTCTTCTTTAGCACAATCTGTGAAATACTTATCAAACTCGTTATCATTAATGTTAAATAATGCTGAATTTTCATCAAATCTCACAGCTAAGCTATAATCATCTGTTTTGTTACTTCCCATTGTTGTACAAAAACAAGTATCAAATCCTTCAACACACTCTATACAGACAAACTTAACCTTTTCTCTAATTCTTTTATAAAAGGCGTCTTCAAATCCACCATTTTCCAAGTAAGTTTTATCTTGTCTTTTTTGTGCATTTATATCACAAGGTCTTGCAAATATTAATATCTTTTTATCACCATATGGATTTTTACTTTCTCTAAATTCATCTTCAGTAAAAAAGTATAACGTTTGATTAATTGGTGTAATTAATTCTTTTGCTGGATATGTCGATTTTTCTTTATAAACAATTTCTTGAAAAGAATTAACTTCACCATACTTAATTATATCTGTATCTGAATATCTGCCTTGTTTTAAGAATCTTTTTGGTGCATATATCATATACTCCCTTTTCAATTCTTCAAATAAATTATTTACTTCATTTGATAACAATTTATATCCCATATCTATTCCTCCAACTCTATATTTTAAGCTTTTAAAAATTTTTATCTACAACCTCACTATACTACTTTCGTTATTAAATTAACAATCGAACTTTATCATAATTACCATTTAAAACTTTTATAACAACTTTTTCTAATTGGCTCTTTAGAGAATTTATCTATATCATATCGATTTTAAATTAATTAATCAGTAGGACTATAAAAGGCTTGTTAATCGTATATACATAAACTGTGAAACTCTCAATTTGCATAGTATACTAAAAATTATATGCATATGATTTTTTTATGCATTTGCTTCTATTATTTTTACTCCACTCTAAAAACTTTCTAAAACCACAAGTAAAAGTTATGGTATTATAAATACAAAAAAAAAAGATTATATTAAATAAATATTAATATAACCTTTTTTCTACCTTTTTTATATTTTAGCTTCCACTACTTTCATATCTACTAATACCTAAAAGCCATATTCTATAAGCTACTAACAAACTAACAACACCTATAAAACAAGTCATCACGACCCCTAAAACAAAACTTCCTTTTCCTAATAAATATGCACTTGGAAAATATCCTGTAAATGCAAAAGGAATTATAAATGTTAATACACCTCTAATCCAACCTGGATAAATCGTTATTGGATATTTAACAAATGTACTTAATTGATAAACCATGAAAAGATAGCTTTGTGCAAATTTAACCCAAAATGCTATGGAAGCAACAGCAAGTTTTATGGCTGTATAAATAAAACTTGCAAATATAATAATAATAACTAACGATATCATCTTTATAATAGTAACTTCAACGCCTAATTTAACCCATGAAAATATTAAAAGAATACTACCTATAATTATCTCACCAAAGCCATCTGGTTGAAATTTTTCAACTATAACTTGAAATAATGGATTTAATGGTCTTACTAAATACTTATCAAATTTTCCTTCAACTATAGTTTGCCAACTAAATATCCAAAGCTGATCTGTAAAAACATGATCTATTCCTCTAGGAATTTGAGCAAAACCATATATAAATAATATTTCATAAAAACTCCATCCCTTTAATGATGGTATATTATTAAATATTAACCCTATAAAAATAACTCCTATAGATTGTACAAACAAAAAACCTATAAGCCCTAAAATAAAATCCGCTCTATACTCTATCAAGGTCTTGATATATTGTTGTAAGAACTTTATATATAATTTGCAGTACTTCTTCATATATCTTACCCCCCTAAAATAGTTAAATTTTTAATCAAAGCTTTCCACATTATTTTAGAAATTATCATAAGTACTATTACCCAAAATATCTGTAATCCTAATGCTATTATAATATCTGCTCCAGTAATCTTTCCTAAATAAATCATTGTTGGAGTATAAATAGATGAACTAAATGGTAATAAGTTAATTATTGCCTGAGCCCATTCTGGAAAAAACGCTATTGGAATTAACATTCCAGACAACAAATTCACTATAGCCTGCATTATTTGTGACAACCCCCACATATTTGTTATTTTAAAAGCAACAAGGCCAAATATATAGCTAAAGTAAAAATTAATAAATATCCCTATAATAACACTAAAAAAATATAATAATATTCTTACAATACTTACATAACCAAAAAACTTATAATACAAAATTGTAGTTATAGAAAATGTAATTATAAAAATTACAATAAAATTATATAATATACTTCCTAACCCCTGAAACAACATTCTTTTTTCATAATTCAGTGGTCTAACTAAATTTATTGCAATAGAGCCATCCTTAACTTCTCTTGAAATATCATGACTGATATCAACACTTATCATAACAGAAGTAATAAATGATATAAAAATATAAATTATCATTTCATTAAATCCAAATCCATTTAGAATACTTTCATTACTACTTTCATAAATAGCTTTCCATAAATAATATGTTACAGCCAACATAAGCAAATCACCAAACATAAAGAAAAGCACATTAGCTTTATAAGATATTAATCTTTGAAAAACATTTCTAGCAAATGGAATATAAGGCTTGTATCTATTTAATTTAAACATCGATTATACCTCATTTTTATACATCTTCTTTACAATATCCTCTATACTTGTTTCTTTCACAGCAAAGTCTACCACTGTTATTTTTTTCATTACTCTACTTATTATTTCTGAAGAAGATATCTTATTTATATTAAATGTAATAAATAGTTTATTTTCTTTAAAATCTATTTTAAAATCTTTATCTTTATATATATCATCAAAGATATTTAAGCTTTCTAAAGAAATTTCCTCTTTTACTTGTATTTCTACAGTTGCTAAATACCCATACTCTTCTTTAACCCCTTTAATCTCACCATCATATATCTTCTTCCCCTTATCAATAATAATAATTCTATTGCAAAGTTCCTCAATATCATCTAAATCATGAGTAGTCAATATGATAGTTGTGCCATACTTCAAATTAATTTCCTTTATAGCTTTACGAACATTTTCTTTTACAACTACATCTAATCCTATCGTTGGTTCATCAAGATATATTACCTGTGGATTATGTATTAGTGCAGCTGCTAAATCTGCCCTCATTCTCTGACCTAAAGATAAAGTTCTAACAGGACTTAAAAAGAACTCCTCTAATCCTAACACTTCCTTTAAGAATCTCATTCTCTCTTCAAAATCCGCATCACTTACATCATATATATCCTTTAATAATGAAAAGGTCTCTGATATAGGTAGATCCCACCATAACTGAGTCTTTTGACCAAAAACAACCCCAATATTTTTTGCATTCTCTTCTCTATTTTCATAAGGCACTAAATTATTAACATAAACCCTTCCACTTGTAGGTGTTAAAATACCAGTCATCATTTTTATAGTCGTTGATTTTCCTGCTCCATTTGCTCCAATATATCCAACGATTTCTCCATCATTTATTTCAAAACTAATGTCATCCACAGCTTTTTTAGTTATATATTCTGTAGAAAAAAAAGATTTAATAGCACCTTTAAACCCAGGATATTTTTTATTACTTTTAAATTCTTTGCTTAAATTCTCAACCCGTATCATAAACTCACCTTTCTTCATCATTTCATATAAATTTTATACTACTTCTTTTATAATTTCTGTAGTATTTATTAATTTTGTTTTATTTTACAATATTTTTGTAATATTTAACGATAAAAAGACTAAAGTCTATAATTGGACTTTAGTCTTTTATTTTCTTATATACTAACTATTATTTTATTTCTAATGTTTCTTGTGCTTTATTCCAAGAGTTATTTAATTTATCTACTTCTTTTTCAAACTCTTCCCTACTTCTCTTAGCTGCTAATGCAGAATCTTGAACAAAAGTTCCTCCCCATATATCAATAGAACCTTCATTTGTAATAAGATCAAATTTTCCTTCTTGTTCAACTGTTGCTGGTTCCTCTACTAATGTAGTTACTCCAGATTCTAGGAATTCCTTAATTACTGTATTGTTTGACTCTATACCTTCTTTAGCTGGAATAAATCCATTTACATCTGCACAATCAGATTTTAAAAATGCATATAAAAAATCTTTTGCCTCATCCTTATGCTTTGACTTATTACTTACAGCTAATGCCCAGTCTGGACTACATACTGAATATAAAGTACCATCTTCTGTTGGAACTGGCATAAATCCTATATCTTCTGAATTCTCAGCTAAACTTTGTACTTGAGGAATTGCCCATGTTCCTAGTATTGCCATAGCTATTTTACCATTAGCTAAATCTACTTTTGATTGTTCCCAATTTGTAGTTGCTAAATCTTCCTCAACCCATCCATTACTTACAAATTCATATAGTACATCAAGTGATTTCCCTAATGGCTTATCACTTGCAAATATATCTTTTTCATTATAAGATTCATTCTTATAATTTTGATTTCCACTTAACATCCATCCATACATAAACCATTCTTTTAATGGCCATTTATCATTAAAATTGGTTGCTAGTGGAATTATTCCTACCTCTTTAAGCTTTTCTGCCTCTTCATATAACTCATCTAAAGTTTTTGGTAACTCTTCTATTCCTGCTTCTTTAAAAGCTGCTTTATTATAAACTATACCTTCTGCACCTAACCCATACGTTAATCCATAAACTGTATATTCTCCACTTTCCTCATCATAAACAGCTTTATTTGTATTAGATTTATAATCTTTTATCTCAGAATCTGTTGATTTTCCAAGTGGTTCAAAATAAGTTAGAAGTTCAGAAACTGGTAAACTATTTGGAATTAAAAGTACATCACCATAATCACTTGAATTAATCCTTACCTTTGTATCCCCTTCATAGTCTGTTATACCTTGCCATTCAATTTTTACATTTGGATTATTTTCTGTATATTTATCAGAAAATGCTTTTAAATCTGTATTAACAATATCTGTTCTATTTGTTAAAACTGTTAAAGTAACCTTATTATCCTTTATTTCAGTAATATTCTTATCTACTTCATCATTCCCTTGACAACCTACAAATAAACTTGTACATACTATAGTAGCTAAAACCGAACATAATCCTCTTTTCATTATATTTTCCCCTCACATTCTTAATAAAAATCTAAATGTTTAATTCTTATAACTTATTTAGATTTATATCTTTATACCAATGTATACATTTACAATTTCCAATATTTTTTACTTTTACAGTGATAATTGCTAATTATTCCGAACTTTTGCTAAAGATTGACTGAAATATTTTAATTTTTATTCATTTTAAATATTAATTAATAAAAAAAAGCAACTAAGAAAATTCTTAGTTGCTTTGGTGGCTTACCGGGGAATCGAACCCCGGACACCTTGATTAAAAGTCAAGTGCTCTACCGACTGAGCTAGTAAACCGAATATATGGCAGGGATAGCAGGATTCGAACCTACGAATACCACAGTCAAAGTGTGGTGCCTTACCGCTTGGCGATATCCCTAAATGGGGTGAACGATGGGACTCGAACCCACGACAACCAGTGCCACAAACTGGCGCTCTACCAACTGAACTACGTTCACCATATGGTGCGTGTTAAGAGATTCGAACTCCTGGCCCACGCCTTAGAAGGGCGTTGCTCTATCCAGCTGAGCTAAACACGCATGTGTCTGTCGACTACTTTTACTATTATATAGACAAGTTCGACATATGTCAACAGTTTTTTTAAACTTTTTTCAAAGTTTTAAAAAGTTAACCAGTGAATATAGCTCCGCTAATTCACTTAATTAAGTCGTAACAAGTTACTAGTGAAACGCTTATATTGCTACGCTCATAAGCTAATTAAATTTTTATATACAAGTATATAAAAAATTAAGGATAGAATTTCTACGAAATTCTTTTAAATATATGTTTAAGAAACTCCTAAGGAGTTTCCTCCTCAATTCTTCATTTTTCATTTTTAATTCTTAACTAGCCAAAGGCCACTTAACTAATTAGTTTGCCATTTAATTACATTTGCAATATAGTAAAATATGAATATGTAATATTTAAAAAGGTGGGGTATTTTTGAGTGAAACATTAGTGGAAGAAAAAACTAAGGTAAAAGGATTAAGTGGGACAACTATAAAGTTTATAGCCATTGCTGCTATGCTTATAGATCATATTGCATGGGCTTTTGTTCCAACATATTCAGTATTTGGGCAGATAATGCATGTTATAGGAAGAATAACGGCATCAATAATGTGTTTCTTTGTTGCAGAAGGATATTATTATACAAAAAATGTTAAGAAATATGTTCTTAGATTAGCTATTTTTGCTTTAATATCACATGTACCATTCATATTTTTTGAAACAGAAAATATAAGCATTTTAGGGAATACAGGTGTAATATATACATTGTGCTTAAGTTTAATAGCATTAATAGCCTACCATAAGATAAAAAATAGATTATTAAAATATTTAAGCATTACAGCGTTAAGTATTATGGCTTTTTTAGGTGATTGGATGTGTATTGCTATATTTATGACATTAAATTTTTGGAAACATAGAGGAAATTTTAAAAAGCAGGCAATAGGTCATTGTTCAATAACTTTTATTTTTGTAGGTATTATGTGTTGGATATATTATAGTGCAGGATATCCTATTACTTATGGATTTTTTCAATTGGGAATGATTTTAGCTTTACCTATTTTATATTTATATAATGGCAAGAAGGGTAAATTTGCAGAGAAGCATAAAAAATTCAGTAAATGGGTATTTTATATTTTTTATCCATTACATTTAATTATTTTAGGTCTATTAAAGGCTATATTATAAAGTATAAGTTAAATAATAGAGAGTATATATAAATAAGATATACTCTCTATTATTTTATATTATTATGTTTAGATATTTTTTAAGTATAGCATATGGAATTATTTATAATTTTATAATAATATTAAAATAAACAACAATTGGGGGGAGAATTTAGTGTCGGATACAAAGGAGAAAATAACAAGAAATTATACTATAGAGGACTTGGAAGAATTATTAGATAAATTACCTTATCAAATATGGTTAAAAAATGACCAAAAAAGATATATATACATAAATAAACTAGGTGCAGAAAAGTTGGGACTTAGTAAAGAGCAAATAATCGGAAAAAGTGATTATGAATTTAGAGAGTATGATATTGCTAAGGAATGTGATAAAACAGATATAGAAGTTATAGAGAAAAAAGCTGATATTTATAATGAAGAGTATAGTAAAATAGATGATAATGAAATATGGCATAAGGTATATAAATTTATTTTACATAAAGAGAATAAAAAAGAAATTATAGGAGGAGTAGCACGAGAGATATCATTAGATAAGAATGTACAATTAGAAATTGAATCAAACTTAATGAGTTATTTAAATATAGATGAAGAAAAAAGATATAATACTAAAAAAACTATTCATTTATTGTTAAAAGAAATAAAAAATATTGTTGAATATAAGAATATATCTATATTTTTATATGATAAAGATAGTGAGAAATTTAAATTTTATTTAAGCGAAAATGAAGAAGAAAATAATTTTAATGTAGATATACATATAAATAAAGAAATAGAAAATAAGTTATGTAGTAAAGAAATTATTAAAGATAAATATGAAGAAATATATAATAAATTAGAAATGTTTAAAGAAAAAAAAGAAAGTTTAGAAATTAGGCATATAGAACTAGCGAATAAATTATTTGGGTTAGTAGTAATAACTTATGATGAAAGTAAAAATTGTTTTACTAAAGAGGAATCTTATTTAAATGAAACTTTAAGTAAAATAGGATATATAGTTAAACAGATAGAAAATAAAAGTGAAATTAAATATATAACCGATAAGAAAAGGGAATTAGAGGAGTTTATTAAATTAGAAGCCATGAAGGTGGAATTTTTATCTAATATGTCTCATGAATTTAGAACTCCTATTAATATAATACTTGCTATTGTGCAATTATTGAATTTACATAATAAGCCATTAGGTGATGAAAAATATAAAGAATATTTAAACATATTAAAGCAAAATTCATATAGATTATTGAGATTGGTGAACAATGTTATGGATATAACGAAAGTAAATAGTGATTCAGATAAATTGAATTTAGTAAATTGTAATATTGTTAGTGTTTTAGAAGAAATAGTTATGTCTACTGTATTATATGCAAGTGAAAAGAAAAGAAATATAATTTTTGATACAGATAGTGAGGAAATAATTTTAGCTTGTGATGAAGATAAAATTGAAAGAATTATGCTTAATTTAATATCTAATGCCATTAAATTTTCTCAGCTCCATACAGATATTGAAATAAAAATAAAGAGAAATGTAGATTTAAATAGAGTATATATATCTGTTAAAAATTATGGTTCTAATATAGAGTTTAAAGATAGAGAAAAGATTTTTGAAAGATTTTATAGAGTAGATAATTCGTTAAATAGGAAAAAT
>OMGY01002857.1_pt1 | contig 12323 bp, 9 predicted proteins | sample 1674461 | NCBI WGS metagenome assembly OMGY01 (sample SAMN05578579, study PRJEB25193) | human gut metagenome | biome: Human Microbiome; feature: human-associated habitat; material: feces | host: Homo sapiens | place: USA:Birmingham
GTTTGAGAAGCGCCAGGTTAAAAATCTTGCCTGCCTTCCCTTCGGTACGGTGACTCTTACCGAGCAGTTCGGCCTGCATGATAAGGTTCAGCCTGAACAGATGGACGCAATAGAAGAATTTATTTCTGCGCAGTTTGACGAACTGCCCTGGCTTCAGAATATTTCAAATCTGCCCCTTATAGGAGTGGGCGGTTCCTTTAGGAACGTGGGCAAGATACTGCGCAAAAAGAAGAAATACAGCTTGGATGTTGCCCATAATTATTTTATGACCGCTAAGGAAGTAAATCTGGTTTATGACGGCGTAAAAAAACTGGATTTGGATGGCAGGATGAAGATAAAGGGCCTTTCAAATGAACGCGCGGATATTTTCCTTGCTGCTTTGGCGGCAATGACCTCTTTGATAGGGCGCATTAACAGCAGCGATATATATGTAAGCTGCACGGGTATGCGGGACGGTATAATTTTTGAGCATATAGATCCGCAGCTGGCGGTTAAGCCTACTCCCAATGTCCTGGATTTCAGCCTGAAAAATCTTTCGGGGCAGTATAATGAAAATCAGGAGCATGCCGAACGGGTGACTCAGATAGCGATATCCATGTTCGAGCAGCTCCGCCAACTGCATAAGCTGCCTAATTCCTATCTGCGCCTTATTAAGGCGGCGGGTATGCTGCATGATATAGGGCAGCGCATAAAATATTATGACCATCATAAGCATACCTTCTATATGATGATTAACTGCAATCTTTACGGTCTTAACCATAGGGACAGGCTTATGGCCTCCTTTATAGCGGCTTTTCACCGCAAGGAGGAGATGAAAAAGGACTATATCAAATACGGAGATATCATTAACGGCGCGGATATTGATATAATCAATAAGCTGGGCGTGCTGGTCAGGATTGCTGAGAGTTTTGACAGGTGCATGTCAGGAGTTATCACCGGCGTGAGCTGCGATATCCTGGGGGATTCGGTAATAGTTAAAACGGCGGCTACGGCTGACGCTTCCCTGGAAATTAAGGATGCGCTCACCAGCGGAAATATATTTAAAAAGGCCTATGGCAAGAATCTGGTTATTCTTTAATTAAAGGAGATAAAAATGATTAGCTGCAACTGGGAAAAGACATTTATAAAAGACGGAAAAGAAATTTTAAAAAATTACGTTGATGCTGATAACAGCGCTTATAAGAGCACTATGGCTTATCAGATACTTTCGGCCCATAATACGTCGGGGAATATGGCGCAGCTTCAGCTGAAATTTGACGCGCTTGCCTCTCATGATATAACCTATGTGGGCATTATTCAGACGGCACGGGCCAGCGGCCTGAAGGAATTTCCCGTTCCTTACGCGCTTACTAACTGTCATAACAGTCTCTGCGCCGTAGGCGGCACGCTGAATGAGGATGATCATGTCTTTGGCTATACGGCGGCGCGCAAATACGGCGGCATATTCGTGCCCCCGCATATTGCCGTAATACATTCATATGCGCGGGAGGAACTGGCGGGCTGCGGGAAAATGGTGCTGGGTTCGGACAGTCATACCCGTTACGGCGCTCTTGGCTGTATGGCTGTGGGCGAAGGCGGCCCTGAATTGGTCAAGCAGCTTTTAAGCAAGACTTACGATATTAATTATCCTGAAGTGATTGCCGTTATGCTTAAGGGCGCGCCCCGGCCGGGTGTAGGACCTCATGACGTAGCCATAGCGCTTATTAAGGAGGTTTTTGCGGGCGGCCATGTTAAAAATAAGGTGCTGGAATTCATAGGGGACGGCATAAAGAATTTAAGCGTGGATTACCGCTGCGGTATTGACGTCATGACTACGGAGACCACCTGTCTCAGCTCCATTTGGGAAACAGACGAGGCTGTTAAGGAATATTACCGTATACATAAGCGCGAGCAGGATTTTAAGGAAATTAAGCCGGGCGAAATAGCGGGCTATGACGGTGTTATAGTTGTAGATTTGGATAAAATCGAGCCTATGATAGCGCTGCCCTTTCATCCCAGCAACGCTTACACCATACGCGAATTCAAGCGTAATGCGAAGGAACTGCTGGTTGATTTGGAAAACGCGGCTAATGAGCAGTACGCTTCTTCAGGCATAAAAAGCAAGCTGACGGATAAGCTCATTAACGGGGAATTTTATGTCGACCAGGGTATTATAGCGGGATGCGCCGGCGGTATCTTTGAAAATATTATGGCTGCTGCGGATATCTTGAGGGGCGGAAACACGGGCAGCGGAGAATTTGCCCTGAGCGTATATCCGGCCAGCCAGAGCGTATATTATGAGATAGTAAATAACGGCGGCATGGCTGCTTTAATGGGGGCGGGGGCCGTTATAAAGACAGCTTTCTGCGGCCCGTGCTTCGGCGCGGGGGATGTGCCTGCGCATAATGCCTTTTCCATACGCCACTGCACGCGCAACTTCCCGAACCGCGAGGGTTCCAAGGTGCAGAAGGGACAGGTCGCTTCCGTGGCGCTTATGGACGCGCGTTCTATCGCAGCTACGGCGCTCAACGGCGGCAGGCTTACCGGCGCGGATGAAATTGAGGCGGATTATAAGAAATATCCGTATACCTATCACGACGAGTTATATAAAAAGCGGGTATATAACGGCTATGGGCACCCGCATCCGGAAGAAGAGCTGGTGCTTGGGCCCAATATAGCCGACTGGCCCGAATTGCACCGCATGCCTGATAATCTGCTGATAAGGCTGTGCTCAGTGATAAGGGATAAGGTAACAACTACTGATGAACTTATACCGTCGGGCGAAACCAGCACTTTGCGTTCCAATCCTTATAAGCTGTCCGAATACGCCCTTTCGCGCAAGGATCCGGCTTATGTGGGCAAAAGCAAGGCTGCCCGCGCCCAGCAGGAGCTTTTGGACGGCGGCAGGCAGCTTGACGCTCAATATATCAAGGCAGCCAAAGAACTGGGAGCGGTTATTGACGGGAATATAGGAATAGGCAGCGCCATTTACGCCAATATGCCGGGAGACGGTTCTGCGCGCGAGCAGGCTGCAAGCTGTCAGAAGGTGCTTGGAGGCTGGGCAAATATAGCCCTTGAATACGCCACAAAACGGTATAGGAGCAATCTTATTAACTGGGGATTGGTGCCCTTTATCGTTTCGCAGGAGACGGCTCAGTTATTTGAAACAGATGATTTTATATATATTCCGGGTATAAAGGATGCTATTCTTTCCAAAGCGGAAAGGGTCAAGGGGTATGTTCTGAAGGATGGGCCTATGGAAATAACCCTGGAAATCCCCTCTATGACAGAGGATGAACGGGATATATTGGTCAGCGGCGGGCTTATAAATTATTATTCGGATAAATAATGCTGCCCTGCATTTTTCCTGGGTGTTTTTAATGAATTGAAGCGCGTTTTGGACGACGGACAGATAATTTTATCTGCGTCTTAAACGCGCTTTGTTTTTTAACCGCATAACAGGGCTTATGGGTCCAGGGGGGCGCGGCGTTTGCGGCCTGCGGCCGCCAGCCGGGTCTTGCCCGGCTGAGGCAGGCAGAATGCCTGCCAAACGCCGCGCCCCCCTGGGCCCATAAGCCCTGTTATGCGGTTTAAAATAAAATGCGCAGACCATAAAAGCGGTTCTGCGCAATTTGAATAATTAACAGCTTTATTTTTGGGCTCTGCCTGTCTTGCCTACATAGTAGGTATAAGCATATTCATTATCCCCTCGTCAAGGACGGTAACTTCGCCCGAAGCGTATTGGCAGAGATTGAGGCGTTCACCGTTTAAAGTCATAAAATATATATTCTCCATACTTGCGTCAGACATAATAGACAATACTGCGTTTGCCATTACCTGCTTTGATATTTCTGTGCTTGTGCCCGTTTCCAGGTCAATCATGTGCAGAGTGCCGTATAAGGAAGCGATAGGATGGGATTCCAGTTCGCTTTCCTCGGTATTAATCATGTTGGTGAAATATAAAGCCTTTTTGCCGTCATTGGAGAGCATGGAACAGGAATAGTAGGATTCGTCCGTGCTGTTATAGATGGCCCCGGTGTTTTCTGCGACCAGTTTCCGCTCCTGGTCGCCTGTCACCATGTATAGGTCGGCAGTATTTCCGCTTCCGTTTTTAATATACAAAATACTGTCACAGGCCTCGTAATATACAAGCTCGTGAACGTGTTCATCCAGCTTTTTATCCTCAATCCTCCCATTGGACCATTCGATATAATGCAGGGTATGCCGGTCCGCGCTTACGCCGTGCATGAGGATATATCCCGTTTGCTGCTGGGTATTAAGATATATGGTATAAAGGGACTGTTCAAAACCGTTTGTTATAAGACAGTATGTGCGGCCGGATGAGGTAACATAGTTTATATCATATCTGCCCGCCATATCTCCGGGAGTGCTGTATAATATGCCCTGGGTCAAATCGGTTATGCCGCCGGAATTCATAAAGGCTGCATTCTGAGCCAGTTCGCGCTGCCTGAGATTATCAAGAGTCAGGGAATAGATGGTCCCCAATTCCAGTTCGGTGTCATAATCGGCCAGAAGGTATATCATGCTCCGGTCATCCGTAATGGAAGCTGCATATACATTATTTATGGTTACGCTGCGTTCGCCTGAAACTATAAGATAATCGTAAGTGATAGTATCTGCGTTCTGTGAAAGGCAGATATAGGCGCTGCCGTCACTTGACAGCCAATTCACTCCGTAGACGTCTTCCTGAATAATTTCGCGGTTTCCTTCCATATCGTATTTCATTAAATCGCCTATGCCTGTGCTTAACTCGCTGGTGTCATGGCATTTAAGCGCGTAAAGATAGTTGCCGTCCGAACTGAAGCGCACGGAAGAGGGCTGTACGTTTATATCCAGCAGGATGGATGCATTGTTGTAATACAGCATAAGCATGCCTGTCTGCAATGCTGAATCCTCGTCAATTATGTAAGCGACCCTATCCATTTTATCAATAGTGCACCAGGACGTAACGCCTTTGGCAATGAGCTGATTAGAGCCGTTCTTATAATGCATAAGCTCGCCGCTGTCCTCGGCGTTTTTAAGATAAAGCAGTTCGTCGCTGCTTTGCGACCACACATAATCAAAAAGCTGAGCTTCCTCTATATCGTCGTTTTCATAAATTCCATCGCTTATGAGCTGGGCCTGGCCGTCTTTATAGATATAAAGGCTGCCGTTTTTTAAATAAGGAACGCAGGTTACGCTTTCAGGCAGCGAGTTTAATATATCGTGTTCGGCTGCCGCCGGATTTTTTTCGGGCAGCAGCAGTACAAGGGCTACTACAACAATTACAACCACAAGAATTATTGACGTAATAATTATAATCCCTTTGCGGTTTTTGAAAAGGCTTTTCAGTTTCATTGCGGGGTTCCTTTGGCTAATTAATATTTATGCGCACAAGATCAAAAGGCGTTACCATGCCGAGCAGCTGGCCGTTATTTGAACCGTCGTGCGTAATAAATACGGCGCCGATGCTCAGACCGGTATTGACCGTTTTATTGAATATGTTGTCTATATCGTATATATCGGCATTGGCATTAACCGAGAAAAAAGCTTCGGTGCGCTTGGCATTGTTTATGCGGTAATAAGGCTCCATCTGCGCGATGGTAAGCTCTTCATTTATATCCGATATGCCTTTGGCGCTGATATAGGCGGTAAGTGCGCTCATGGAAAACACCCCGGCAAGCTGTCCGTCTTCTATTACGGGGACATAGGCCGCGCCTGATTTATGCATGCGCCGCATCAGTTCTGCGATTTTATGATGGGGCTTGGTGGTCAGCAGTTCAGAATAGGGGTGCGCAATGCTGTCCAGGGCCAGGGGAGCCTGAGTCATAAGCTGTATAATCTGGCGCATCTTTTCTATAGTAATATCCGAGGGGCGCGCTATTGGCTCGTCTGTCGTAGTGTCGTGCACTACCACGTTGCGCAGCTTGGCATAGATAAGCAAATCCACATAAAAGCGGGATATGATATGGTCCCCTTTTGTGCGCAGAGTATTGACTTTTTGAGTAAAGGACATGTCATTTTTCTCTACGCCCAGGCTTTTACTCAGACAGTCATCAATTATATTATACAGTTTTATAAATTCCAGAGCGTTTTGTTCGCTGAAGCCCATCAGGATTCTCCTAAGCTTTTGTATTAGACAAGCGCGTTTTATCTTTCGTTAATCCATTGCTTATCAGCCGCAGAAAGATTAATGCATGGCTGCGGAAACAAATCAAATTTATCATATTATAACACAAAAGTGTCCTATGCGCATAATATCTTTTGTAAACAAATATAATTACAGCCTTATAAAAGGGCTGGATATATTTTCTGCTGGCGCCGGCAATGTATGCTTTAGGCAGAATTGAGCAATAACGGAGGAAAGCATATCTGAGCCATATATATAATTGCCGTGATTTTTGCCCTTTACAATTAATAAATGGGAATCAGCAATGGCTTGAGCTATTTGCAGCGTGTGCTTTAGCGGGAACACATCCTTTTCGCCTGCTATGATAAGGGAGGGTGCGGCTATACTGCCCAGCGTTTGAGGCGGAATTTCAGGCTGATTCAGCATTAAGCGCAGCTTTGGATCTCTTTTAAAAAGGTATTCCAGCTGCATGCTTATCAGGACATGCGGCTTAAAGGCTTTAACTGAAAGATTGGCGCCTGCCGCTATAAGGGAAGAAATGCATTCGGGATAGTTAGCGGCCAGAAGCAGTGCAATAATACCCCCGTCGCTGAAGCCCATAAGATGCGGTTTTTTAAGTCCCAGGCTCTGAATTAAGCCATAGATATCCTGCGCCATGAGATAATAATCTAAAGGCGCATTTTCGCTTTTGCCATGACCCCGGCTGTCAGGCATATAAAGTGTAAATATGTCTTTTAGGCTTTCAGCGAGGGGAGTGAAGATTTCATGAGATTCATTATTTCCGTGCAGCAGTAGAAGCGGGGGACCTTGCCCTAATTTTTCGCAATATAATTTGATATTATTTACAGTCAGAAACATAGCATTACTCGCATTTTATTTATAATCATAATTTAGTATTAGTATACAAGGGATAATGCGCCGCAGCCGGAAAATTTGCCCGTTTTCTGTGTTATCCTAAATAGGGGGTGCGCTTTCTCTGCGCCCCCTCGTCCGCCATTAAAACAGACTAGTTTTCATAGATTGAAGCTGCAGCGTCAAAATGATTGAATTTGCCTCCCTGCAAGGCACAGAACCGATATGTGCCGGCGCGCATGGAGGGGATGTATTGAAAGTAACACAGAAGAAACGCCAATTCGGATTGTTTGACCATATTACCCCTTGTTACTGACGCTATAATAGACAAATGCAAAACCAACCGCATAATGCTTCAATCGTCAAGCATAAAGCGTGCGGCGGGAAAAAAGGTTTTCGCAGTGAAAAGCGCTTTATCCGGGGATATGCGGATTACTGCGCTTTTTCAAGCTATATAAGACCGCTGAGCGCTTTTAGAGCGGCCGGACTTATATAACCAGACCGCCGTTAGGGCTTATTACCTGACCTGTTATAAACTGAGCGTCAGCTGAGGCCAAAAACAGTGCTAAAGCGGCTATGTCCTGGGGAGCGCCTATTCTGCCCAGAGGAGTCTGGCTTGTTAATTCGGCAATATCCTGCCGGCTGAATCCGGCCATCATATCAGTATCTATTACTCCGGGCGCTATGCAGTTTACCCGTATGTTCCATTGGCCCGCCTCTTTTGCCAGTGCTTTTGTCAGGCCTATTATTCCGGCTTTTGCCGCAGAATAGTGAACCTCGCATGCTCCGCCCGTTATGCCCCATATGGAAGAGATATTTATTATGCAGCCCCTTCTGCTCCACATCATATGTTTTACTGCCTGCTGGCAGCAGTGAAAAGTGCCGCTAAGGTTCACGTTGAGCATATTCTGCCAGTCTTCCTGCGTTATATCTATAAAGAGCTTTTTCTGCGCGATTCCGGCATTATTTATTACCGCGTCTATTCCGCCGAATTTTTCTGCGGTTTTATTAAAAAGCATCTCAGCCTGGTCAGGAGAAGAAACATCGGCGCAGACGGCTATGCCGCCGGAGCCTGCATTTTTAATTTCATCCAGCAGTGTTAACGCTTTTTGGCCGCTGTTTAAATAATTTACGGCTACATTCCAGCCGGCGTGAGCAAAGGCCAGAGCGCAGGCGCGGCCGATTCCCCGTGAAGCCCCCGTAATCAATACTGTTTTTGAACCCATTATTTTCCCTTCATATGTGTAACAGTTTTAGTTTCTTCTTAATTATACCATAGCGAGCGATTTATTTCATAATTATTTTGAATTATTTATGGCTTGTTGCCAGAATGCATTAAAACGTAATAAGTATAATTTTTAACAGGGGCAGAGTAGTATCCGGCCGCAGACTGGGCCAGCGCCGCAAGAAACTGCCGCGGCGTTTGGCAGGCGTTACCGCCTGCCTGGGCCGGGCGTTAGCCCGGCCGGCGGCCCTTCGGGCCGCAAACGCCGCGGCAGTTTCTTGCGGGCTGTGTTTTCAAACCCTTTCAGCGTTCAAATATCGTTCTATTCAGGCACTGAACAAAATATTTGCGCAATACCGAAAAATAGCATATAATAACTGAAAAATGCTTTATAAAAATGAGTTAGGATATAATTATGAGTATAACTTTGCAGATATTGCTTCTGGCGGTTGGTTTTATACTTATTGCCGCGGTTATTTATACGCTGTATTCATTTATAATAGGAATGGGGCCTGTTTCTTTTGCAAAAAAATTCTGGCATGTAACCCTGCTGCCTGAGGGCATTCTGGCGCTGTTGTTTTTTCTTTTGAATTTAAGAGGCATAACTGCGACCGGGCATTTTGCCTGGTGGGGGATAAGAATAGTTCTGGTGGTGATACAGCTTTTTCTGCTGCCTAAGCTTATGGCGCCTGAGGGAAAGAAGAAAATATTGGGGGTGCTGTGCGGCCTGCTGCCTCTGCTTTTTCAGATTTTAGATAATTTAGCTGTCCAGCTGATTCTATAGGAGTATATATTTATGTGGGAAACCGTATGGGAAATTTTGGAACACGCTTTGCTTGACTCGCTTCAAACTCTGCCTTTTTTGTTTTTAGCCTATCTGCTTATAGAGTTTTTAGAGCACCATGCTTCGGGAAAAATGGAAAAAGCATTGGCTGGTTCGGGCAAATTAGGAGTCGTGATAGGGGCGCTGCTGGGCTGCGTGCCTCAATGCGGTTTTTCAGCCATTGCCGCTAATCTTTATGCGGGACGGATAATAACGCTGGGCACTCTTATGGCTGTATTTTTATCCACCTCGGACGAGATGATAATAATCATGCTGTCTGAACCGGGGCATGTCGGGGAAATGCTGCTGCTTATCGGCATAAAGGTTGTTATAGCGGTTTTAGCGGGGCTGGTTATAGATTTTATTGTTAAAAGAAACAATGGTTCGGGAGAAGAAAATATTAAAAAGCTGTGCTCAGGCTGCGGCTGTGAGCATGGGATTTTCCTTTCCGCACTCAAGCATACCGTTAGTATTTTTGCTATAGTGCTTGCTGCAAATATTGTGCTGGGCGGGCTTATTCATTTAGTAGGAGAAGAAAACCTGGGCAAGTTTATGCTTTCGGGCAGCTTTTTTCAGCCTATTCTGGCAGCGGTTATAGGGCTTATACCTAATTGCGCCGCCTCAGTGCTTATAACTGAACTTTATATAGGCGGAGCCCTTACTCTCAGTTCGGCGGTGGCCGGTCTGTGCGCGGGCGCCGGAGTAGGACTTATAGTGCTTTTCAGAGCCAACAGGAATTTAAAGGATTGCGTAAGGATTATACTTCTGCTGTTTGGAATTTCGGCTGCGGCAGGTTTGCTGCTCAGCCTTTTCGGGCTTTAGGAAAAGTATGGTTGAATAAGCGGAATACGGGTGCCTTTGCTATATCAGCTTAATTTAATATACAAATATATAATGTATGCCGTTGACCACGAATACGGGGACGGCATATAGTAAATACAGATGGAATTTTTATGCCTGAAGGAGAATATTTTATGCCCAAAATTGTTTTGACCGGAGGGGGGACTGCCGGTCATGTTACTCCCAATATTGCGCTTTTGCCTTATCTGCGCAAAAGGGGCTATGAAATACATTATATCGGTACGCGCGAGGGGCTTGAATATGAGCTGATTACCGCTCAGCCGGATATAACCTATCATGTAATAAGCGCCGGCAAGCTGCGCCGGTATCTGGATATAAAGAATCTGACTGACCCGTTTAAGGTAATAAAGGGATACAGGCAGTCTGTTAATATATTAAGGGAAATAGCTCCCGACGTATTGTTTTCTAAAGGCGGCTTTGTGTCCGTGCCTGTAGTTAAGGCCGCGGGAAAACTGAAAATCCCGGCCGTCATACATGAATCGGATATTTCTCCCGGACTTGCTACCCGGCTCTGTGCGCCCAGCGCTGAAAAAATATGCGTTACCTTTAAAGAGGCGGGGACAAAATTTGACGGGAAAAAGGTGGTCGTTACCGGTTCGCCGATAAGAAAAGAATTGTTTTCAGGAGACGGGGAAGCTGCGCGCAGGGCGCTTAATTTGCCCCGCCGGCCCACTTTGCTGGTCATGGGAGGTTCCAGCGGTTCTGTCAAAGTCAATCAGGCGTTAAGGGAAGTGCTGGAAAAACTGCTTGAGGCATTTAACGTAATACATCTTTGCGGCAAGGGCAAGGCTGAGCATAGTTATGACGGCCTTAGGGGATATGTGCAAAAGGAGTATATGGATAAGCAGCTGCCCGATGTGTTTGCGCTTGCCGATATGGTTATATCCCGTGCCGGTTCAAACAGCATTAACGAATTTCTTGCGCTTAAAAAGCCCATGCTGCTTATACCTCTTGACGCTGGCTCCCGCGGGGACCAGGTGCAGAACGCGCAGGCCTTTGAAAGGGACGGGTATGCGCTGGTACTGCCTGAAGCGCAGCTCACGGGAGCGGCTCTGGAGCGCGCCATAAGCAAATTGTATGCCGAGAAGGATAGATATATTGAAAATATGAAAAACGCGCCCGCGGCCAGAGGAGCGGAAAATGTAATGCGCGTTATTGAAGATGCCGTTTTAAGGAAAAACAGCTGATTTTATCTGCTGATAAAAAAGAGATTCTTAAAATTAATACATACCTTTCAAAACTAAGGAAAGAATATATAAAAAATACGCTGGATTGAAGGGTTTATTAATGAGAATTGCTTTTTTTGACGCGAAAGAATATGATGTTGACTTTTTTACCAATGCCAATAAGGGGTTTGATTTTGAACTGAGATTTTTTGCCGACAGACTGGACTGCTCTAACGCCGATATGGCTTCGGGCTTTGACGCAGTTTGCTGCTTTGTCAACGACAGGGTTTCGGCTGATGCGCTTGAATGCATAAAAGAGAACGGAATACGTTTGCTCCTGCTCAGATGCGCCGGAGTTAATAACGTGGATTTAGCTGCGGCCGAAAGATTGGGCGTATGCGTTATGAACGTGCCTGAATATTCTTCGCAGGGCGTGGCAGAGCATACTTTGGCTCTTATTCTGGCGCTTAACCGCAAGATACATAAGGCGTATCTGCGTACTAAAGAATACAATTTCAGCCTCAAGGGGCTGCTTGGTTTTAATATGGCGGGGAAAACCGCGGGCATAATCGGGCTGGGGCGTATTGGCAGGGCCGTGGCCGATTTGCTAAAGGCTTTTTCCTGCCGGGTCATAGCTCATGATATATATGCCGATAAGAAATATGCTCAGGAAAACGGAATAGAATTAGTTAGTTTGGACGAATTGTATGCTCAAAGCGATATTATAACTCTGCATTGCCCGCTTACCGAAGAAAACCGGCATTTAATCAATAGCGAGAGCATTTCCAAAATGAAAAGGGGCGTAATGTTTATAAATATTTCCCGTGGGGGTCTGGTAGACACGCAGGCGCTTATAGACGGGCTGAAAAGCAAAATTATTTCCTCAGTGGGGCTGGACGTATATGAGGAAGAGGAAAATTATTTTTATGAGGATTTTACAGACAGCATATTAGGGGATGATACCTTGCTGGAGCTGCTGGCGCTGCCCAATGTGCTGGTTACCTCGCACCAGGCTTATTTTACCGTGGAAGCGCTTGAAGCGATAGCCAATACCACGCTTCAAAACGCATCTGATTTTGCGCTGGGTAAAGAACTGAAAAATAAGGTAATAAAAAAACGCTGATTTTGAAAAATTTTTTATTTAATCTCTAAAAACGCTTTACAAAAAGAGGGGAATATGATAATATACCATCTGCTGACAATGAAATAATTGTTAGCAAAAAATGCGGGAGTGGCTCAGTGGTAGAGCGTCGCCTTGCCAAGGCGAATGTCGCGAGTTCGAATCTC
>OMGY01002861.1_pt1 | contig 12303 bp, 6 predicted proteins | sample 1674461 | NCBI WGS metagenome assembly OMGY01 (sample SAMN05578579, study PRJEB25193) | human gut metagenome | biome: Human Microbiome; feature: human-associated habitat; material: feces | host: Homo sapiens | place: USA:Birmingham
ACCGCAAGGTGATATTCATGACCCACGCCTTCCTGCACGAACGCTCCGCCAAACGGATCGAAAAGAACAGCTACGAACTCACCCCGGGCAACACCGGCGCCGAAATCTGGCGCAAACTGATCGAACCCTCCCCGAACATCCGTATGGTCGTCTGCGGCCACACGGGCAAGCCGGGCGACTACGAGGACGCCGTTGCCTACCGCGTTGACAAAAACCGCGCGGGACATGACGTCCACCAGATGATGTTCAACGTCCAGATCCTCGGCGGCGGCTGGGAGGGCAACGGCGGCGACGGCTGGCTGCGCATCCTCGAATTCCTGCCCGACGGCCGGACGATCAAGGTGCGCACCTACTCGCCCCTGTTCGGCATCTCGTCGCTTACCAAACATCTGGCGCACCGCACCGGCGCTTGCGACCGGTTCGACATGGTGATCGAATAACTCCGGTCCGTACCGGAGCCACACCCTTCCGCCATGAAATGCCTGCCGTTCGCCCTGACGCTCTTCGCCGTCCTCGCGGCGGTAAGCCCGTGCAGAGCCGACGGGGAGTTGCGCGCATTGCAGGACAGCGTCGTACGGTGGCTGGCCGCGCATCCCGACGACCTCCTCGCCGAAGCCTTCACGACGGCGTGGAGCGACGAGGCCAACGGCTGCGTCGAGGTGCAGCTGCTGCGTGCCGATTCGGCGATGAAGGCCCGCTTCCGCCGCTGCGTGCACGACAGCCGCCGGATCCGCCTCGCAGGATTCGATCCCTGTACCGTCCCCTATCCGTCCGCGCCCGAAGGCGGCACGGCACCCGCCGCACTCTTCTCCATGCACGCCGAATACGCCCTTTACCCCTGCGATGCCGACACCGTGCGCCTCACGATCCGCAACACCGGCAGGCAACGGCTCTGCTTCGGAACGGACTACGCCGTCTGCCGCCTCCACGGCGACCGCTGGGAACGGCTGCCCGACGGCGGCATGCGGCACTCCCTGCTGATCTGTCTCGAACCGGAGAACGGCGCCGCAGAACACCGTTTCACGGCCCGTCTGCACCCGCGCCTCTTTCCGGTCGCATTCGGCCGCTACCGCATCTGCAAACCGGTCTACACCGAACACCCCCGCCGCGACTATCTGTTGACGGCCGAGTTCACCGTCATGCCCTTCGTCCCCTTCACCCGCTTCGTCCGATAGGAGTTTGCGGCGCGGATTTTGCACCTTCCCGCCGTAAATTTCCGATCGTGATTACACTCTACGTTTTGGCTTTCATCATCGCATCGCTCCTCTACCGGCGTCGGCACCGACACATCGACATGCGCACCGTGCGGCGGCTGGAACTGGAACGCTACATGGGACGCTGGTACGAAATCGCCCGCTACGACCGTCCGTTCGAACGGCGGCTGCGCAACATCGAAGCCCGCTACACGCTGCGGGCCGACGGGAACGTCGAGATGGAACGGGCCGGCATCGACATCCGCACCGGACACCGGCACACGTCGTGCCGGCACGCCCGGCGAACGCAACGGAGCGGACGGCTGCGGGTGAAAAACTTCATTTTCCTCCACACCGATTACTGCATCCTGGAACTGGACGATCAGTACCAGTGGGCGCTCGTGGGCAGCACCGCACCGCTGCGCCTGCAAATCCTCTCGCGGCAACCCCGCATCCGGCGCGACACGCTGCGTCACATCGTGGGGCTGGCCGAACGGCGCGGCTATCCGCTCGACCGGCTGCGGCTCCTGCGGGCGCCGCAATGACGAAAAGCGGGGATCGGCAGCTGCCGATCCCCGCTTTCGATCGCTCCGATCCCTACTCAGCGCTCCAAAATCGCCCGCAGGATTCCCTCCTCGTCGAATCCGCACTGCGCATACAGCTCCGCCGGCGTACCGTGTTCCACGAACCGGTCGTCGGGAATACCGAGCGAACGTACCTGCGTACGGTAACCGCGCCGGTCGAAAAAGTCGCGCACGGTGCTCCCCACGCCGCCCCGCACCACGCCGTCTTCGACGGTCACGACCCGCTCGAAGCGACGCCCCACCTCGTCGAGCAGCTCCTCGTCGAGCAGGGCGAGGATGGCGCGGTCGGCGCTGTGGTAGTAGGCGCTCTCGCCGACGAGGGCGGTGACGCCCGCGCGGTCGAAGTAGGAGCGGACGTCCTCGGCCACGCCGCAGAAGGCGATGGTGTGGTTGACTATGTGGATGCTACTACTATCCGTATTTTGTATGACCGTACGGAAGACGAAGAATTTGTAAGTTTCGAACCTGCTTTGAAGGAATATAGAATACCTAAGTTCCGTAAGACTAACCAGAACATGACGATTGACTTGCGTCCGATTTGTGACAAGGGCCAGCGTGTGAAGAAAGGTGATATCTTGACTGAAGGTTATTCTACTGAAAAGGGTGAATTGGCATTGGGTAAGAACCTGTTGGTAGCTTATATGCCTTGGAAGGGTTACAACTATGAGGATGCTATCGTATTGAACGAACGTGTGGTACGCGAAGACTTGTTGACTTCAGTTCACGTAGAGGAATATTCTCTGGAAGTTCGTGAAACAAAACGTGGTATGGAAGAGTTGACTTCTGATATCCCGAATGTAAGTGAAGAAGCTACCAAAGACTTGGATGAAAACGGTATCGTAAGAATCGGTGCTCGTATCGAGCCGGGTGATATCATGATTGGTAAGATTACGCCGAAGGGTGAATCTGATCCTTCTCCGGAAGAAAAACTGCTTCGGGCTATCTTCGGTGATAAGGCAGGTGACGTGAAAGATGCTTCTTTGAAAGCTTCTCCTTCTTTGAAGGGTGTTGTTATCGACAAGCGTTTGTTCTCACGTGTAATCAAGAGCCGTAGTTCCAAATTGGCAGATAAGGCTTTGTTGCCGAAGATTGATGATGAATTCGATGCAAAAGTTGCTGATTTAAGAGGTGTCTTGATTAGAAAACTATTGAAGTTGACAGAAAATTATGTGTCGGAGGGTGTGAAAGATTATATGGGTGCTGATATTATCTCAAAAGGTGCCAAATTTTCTCCTTCTGATTTCGGATCAGTTCCAGCATGCGGTATAAGAATGACATTCCTCTTTCATCTGATTCTCCAAGAAAATCTTGAATTACATCATATTTTTCTCCAAGAACACTCTTATATAATTCTTCCCACCGATAAGTACCATCGCATATTTCAAGTTCATTAATCAAATGCGTCTCACCATCATCCATTAACGTCACAGAATCTTTTTCAGGCATTCTTTTTGACTCCGCTTCCATTTCCCCAGTTTCATTCGCAATGGCACCTATCGGATATGTACATTCATAAATTCCAATTCCAGACGATATTGACAAGGTTCCTTGCGTGTATTTTTTAAATTTTTCCTGTAAATCAATTGATAGCTCGATTACCTCATTCCACGCACCTACAATAAATACGTCATCTCCACCTGAATATACAATAGTTGCATTTCTTTCTGTCAACTTCTTTTCTCCATCAATATGATACTCTCCATTTTTTAAAATTGAACGAATATAATATTTAAAGAAAATTGATAACTGCCTTGAAAGTGCTGCTGTTCTTGACAATGTCGCATATTTTCCAGCAAATCCAGCAACAAAAGTCTGTCCTAAATTATCCACATCAGCTCTCAAAACACCAATACGTTTAATTCCTTCTGCCTTTTGCGCAAATTTTTCAAATGTATCCCCAGTAGTGTAATCTCCTACCCAAAGCTTTGTGGCAATATGTTTTCCAGTATACATCTGATTTTTTGCATATACCCTTACGAAATATGAATCTTTTTCCATACGTTTTGATAACGTTTTTTCATCATCTGCAAGAAGTAAATATCCCCCTGGAAGCGGAAGACCATCCGCTTCTCCTTCTAATACGACAGAAAAGAAATCACTATACAATACATTATTGGATAATTTCTGTATTTTACTGCATAATGGACATAGTCCATCTTCGCTTACTTTCCCAACATGCTTACATACTTTACATTCTTTCGTATAATCATCAGCCTTTTGGCTATTTAACCAAATAATTTCGTCCGCTTCATATCGATGCATTTTTTCCGCTGACAGTTTTTCTCCCACCCCGCGAAACATTTCAGAATAACTTCCCTCAGGAATATTCCTCAGAGAATTAGCACTACATTTGACATATCCACATGCAACGAACAGTTCATTTTGAAAATGCTTTAGGAACCATAACTTTAACTCTTTTTTCCAATCTTCCAATTTATGTAGCGTATCTTCCGTATTTGCCAATAAAAGATAACAATGTCCGCCACCAGAATACAATAAATTCGCTCTGGATAATTCTAATTTTTCAAGAAGCGTATCAATAATGTGCTCCATCATTATTTCTAAATAAAAAGAACGTGCTCTTAATGTACGTAATGCATTTTGGGAAGTAATTGTATAAATAAAATTCTGAATACCTGAAATATCTAAAGAGCAAAGTAAAAAAGCCTGTCTGTCATAAAATTCTTTCTCTTTCGTGAAAAGTTCATCCTTACAATTCTTTTTTCCAGCATTTAAATAATCATAAATGCAACTGGCTACTGCTGCTGTAAATTTTACATGATCAAATAATGAAATATCTGCCAGCTCCGCCTTTGCTGTAGATGACGGTACATATGACAAATTTGCCTCCATTACAGCCAACAGGGAATTCACATATTCATCATTCCAGTCTATTCCTCGAAGATTATCCGTTATTCTCTGACGGATTTTTATATAAAATGTCTGTGAAAAGTTTTTCTTCTCTTCTGACGGATAATTGATTCCACTTTCCGGATCCATGTCTCCCGGTTGATAATAATATTCTTGTTTATTTCCATTTAAAATATTAAAAATGCTTTGAAGTGGAACCGCGATTTCAAATCCTTTGTCATCGACATTTTCTTTTTCTCTTCTATCTGCAAATGCCGCGATATTATCAGCTATATATGTTATATACGCCAGGTTATCATCTTCAAGATTTGCACTCTTTAATAGCAGTGCATGATGATATTTAACACAATCCAAAATTTCCTTTTCTTTTATGTCAGCTTCTTCTTTTAAGTAATCATATCCACTTACGCTGTGGTTTCTTTTGTCACCACCTTCTCTGTAGATTACTTTTCCAATATCATGTAAAAGGCTTCCTATAATCAGCTTCGCTTTTCGATCATTCATCCTTTTTCCCTCCGCATCTTATAGCTCCCATTCCCATTCCAGTTTTTATTCCCACTCCTGAAAATTCCCCGAAATGAAAAAGAAGCCTTATATATCTTGCTATAGTCTCTGAACCTTTCACTTTAATTCCAATTTTTCCAACAAACCCAGTCACGTTTATTTTTTCCAATGGAAATGGTATTGTTTGTAAACGATAATTTACGACTTCACTGCTCCTGCACAGTTCCTCTAAAGTGTCTTTATCTTCCATTGTCATCTGCTGTGAAAATGCACTATATTTACGCATTAAGCTTCCATATATCAGACTTAAATCCGGATAAAAAATATAATTTCCATCATGCTTAAATGCTGTAGGTGTTAAAAAATATACCTCAAAATACCTAGAGCATTTCTTGTCATAAAACTCATCCAATAGAGTTTTCGCTTCCATCATTTGTATTGTTTTTTTCTCAGGAACAATTGTAATTCCTCGTTTTCTTAGTGTAATCTCTTTCAGCTCGGACATTGGAAGTATAATATTCTTATATGCTTCATCTGTAATAGTCTTTATATGCCAAACTACACCGTTCTCTTCTTTTGACACATATTGACTATACGGATTAAGCTGATTTCCATGAAGAATTCCCGCATACTCCGTGCTTATATTCTCCATAATGACACCTTGTAAATTTGAAGATTGCTGAAAATTTATTTCTGTTTTTCCAAACTCCATGCATAATTCTACATACATGTTTCATTCTCCGTTAAAATAATTATCATTTTGGTCAAGTATGCAAATATTATAATGCAAACGCACTATAAAATCATTGTTTTTTTGCATTTTTTGTATATTTTTATATTATTTAAAGTGTCTAATCTATTATCTTGCAAAAACATGACACAAAAAACCGTTACCTATGTCTGCTCAAAACATAAATAACGGTTATGCCTACTTTGATTTTTTCACTCTCCAATATTCCAACATTTTTCAGTCTTCTATCTTTCATTCATTACTATTAAACAAAGAGCCGGATCACTCCGACTCTTCGCTCGTTTCAGCATATAAAATTTTTACAACCGCTTATTTCTCCAGCATATAATCCTTAATCACATCATGGTCTCTCAGCACCTTCTCCACCAAGGTTCCCTTGATTGCTTTCAGTAAAGGTTTTTTCACCAGATTCAGCGGTCCAGGAAGCTCAATTTCAAGTGGTGATCTGCCATCCATGAGTTTTACGCTGGCGTCAAGGAGTTCTCGCACGTCGTATACGCTGCCCCATACTTCCGGAACGCCACGGTCTACGCCCATAAGTCCGTATACAGCTTCCATTGCGGTACGAACAGAATATTCTGTAGTGAATATAGTGTCTCTTGGAGTCTCAGCGAACTGTCCAAGGAATGCGAAGTTCACACAGCCATCCGGGATTACGTCCGGTCTGTCGCCTTTGGCTCTTGGCATGAAGAATGCAGTGATGTAAGGCATCATGGTCGGTACGCAGACTGCGCTGTTTTCAGCCAGATCCTCGATCTGATCAGTCGGTACACCCATATGGTACAGCCACTCTTCCGTGATTTCTTTACCGGTACACTCTTTCATTGGTTTCTTTACATAATCGCCAGGTACATCTGTGAAAAGACCATATACCCAGACACAAACCTTATCTTTATCCTGATCCTTGAACTGACCCTGACGGTTGATGGTCCAGCTTAACAGCCAGCTGGAATCCTGACAGCTTACGATACCGCCGGTAACGACTTTGCCGCTTCTGGGATCTCTCTGGCAGATTTTCTCAATATAAGGAATGATTTTGTCATCCAGAGTGGTAACAGTTGCAGATTCCCAGTTGGTCTTTTCAATATCGGAGCAGAACTTCTCTGGATGACCAAAGGAAGGATCCTGACGGGCGATATTTTTCCACAGATCCCATACGCCGCTGTTGCGAACTTCTGCATCGCCCACCGGAGCGTGATTCTGATCTCCGTAGATCGTTCCCTCTGTGCAGCTGCCGTTTGTTACGAATACCAGATCGTTTTCGGTTAAGGCAATCTTCTGCTCTTTCCCCTTTACCTTGCATTCGATGGTCTTTGCAACCTTTTTGCCGTCATGGAAATCAAAGATAACGTTGGTAACCTCGGTATTGAACTGGAACTGTACGCCTGCGTCCTCCAGGTATTTCTTCATCGGAAGAATCAGGGATTCATACTGATTGTATTTGGTGAATTTGAGTGCGCTGAAATCCGGGAGTCCGCCGATATGGTGGATGAAACGCTGGAAGTACAGCTTCATTTCCAGTGCGCTGTGCCAGTTCTCGAAAGCAAACATGGTGCGCCAGTATAACCAGAAGGTGGAGTTGAATACCTCGTCATCGAATACGTCTTCGATGGTCTTGTCGTACAGGTCTTCATCTTTTGTCAGGAACAGCTTCATGATTTCCATGCAGCCCTTCTGGCTTAAATTGAACTTGCCGTCCGTGTGTGCGTCTTCACCGCGGTTTACGGTTGCACGGCACAGGGAGTAGTTGGGATCGTGCTTATTTAACCAGTAATACTCGTCCAGTACGGATGCACCGGGCTTTTCCAGGGAAGGAATGCTGTGGAACAGATCCCACAGGCACTCGAAATGATTTTCCATCTCACGTCCACCGCGCATTACATAACCTCGGGAAGTATCATAGAGTCCATCACATGCACCACCGGCAATATCCATTGCTTCTAAAATGTGGATCTGGCATCCGGGCATCTGACCGTCTCTTACAAGGAAGCATGCTGCTGCGAGAGAAGCCAGTCCGCTACCCACCAGATAAGCATTTTTGTTGTCAACGCCTTCCGGTTTTTCGGGACGGGCGAATGCTTCGTAGTTACCGTTGGTGTAGTAAATGCCCTTGCTGTTTTTTTCATATTTGCCCCGCTCTGTGTTGCGGTAGCTCGGGTCAGGAGCAGGCATTTTGATGGTTTTTTCTGCGGTTTTTGCGACTGCTTCTTTAATCTCACCGGATAAGGTCTGACCTTCCTCTGCAAGATGGTCTGTATGTTTTTTTGCTGCAAATGCCGCTGCGCCGACGCCTGCTGCGAGGATAGCTGCCTTTGAAAGACCGGAATGTTTCTTTGCCATGATAAAATCCTCCATTTTCGATTTTCAATACAAATTTGTCAGTAAAAGGATGCCCGAATTTTCGGGAAACAATGAGAAATTTTTTCCTCTGTTTGTTTTGTAGCTGTATCATATCGCAGGAAATGGGGTTCCTCAATTCACAGAATCGAAAGAGTGTAGCAAAATTTCCCAGTTTTTGAAATGTGTCTAAGAAATAGGAGAAAACAGACGGACGGGTTGGCTTTCTATCCCGGACCTGGAGCTTTACATAAGATTGACACGGCGATAGATTTCATTAAAATAGAAAGAAAGAGACAAAAAACAGGGGCAGCAGAGTATGGAATATTTGGATATCGTAGATGAAAATGGAGTACCGACCGGGAAAACAGCAGAACGGACAGCTGCGCATAAGCAGGGACTGCGGCACCGTACCTCTCATGTCTGGATCCTGCGGGAACGGGCAGGAAAAGTCGAGGTACTGCTGCAGAAAAGAAGTCAGAATAAAGATTCCTTTCCGGGCTGTTACGATATTTCCAGCGCCGGACATATCCCTGCAGGGGTGGATTTCATTCCGTCTGCGCTGCGGGAGTTAAAGGAAGAACTGGGCTGCAGTGTTTCGGAAAATGAGTTGATTTATTGCGGACAGCGCAGATTTTCCTATGACGGCGTTTTTCATGGAAAGGAATTTCATGACAGGCAGGTCAGCAACGTTTATGCGCTATGGCTGGATCGAAGGCCGGAGGATTTTGTCCTGCAGAAAGAAGAACTGGAGGAAGTGCGCTGGTTTGAATTTGAAAGCTGTCTGAGACTGGTTGAAAAGAATGCAATTCCGCATTGCATTTATCTGGAAGAGCTGCAGATGCTGCTTCCAGAGGTGCGGAAACGGGAAAGACTCTGTATTCTGGTCACGCCGCCAGTGACGGAGGAAGAAAAGCAACAGCTTTTGCAGGCTGCGCCGGGACAGAAGTTTTTCTTTACGGAAAAGCCGGAGGTGACAGAAGAACAGCTGCGGCGCGCGGACATTATCCTTGGCAATTTGCAGAGTCCTTTGCAGTTAAAAAAGTGTGAAAACCTCAAATGGATTCAGTTGAATAATGCCGGGACGGAAGGCTATTGTGAACCGGGGCTTCTGCCGGAGGGTGCACAGCTTGCGAATGCGACGGGTGCTTATGGAATGGCGATTTCGGAGCATATGATCGGTTGTCTGTTTGCCTTGCGGAAAAAATTGCTGCTGTATTGGGACAACCAGAAAGTACATTGCTGGCATTCGGAAGGGCATGTAAAAGTAATCGAAAGATCGAATGTGCTGGTGATCGGCTGCGGTGATATCGGAATGACGTTCGGCAGAAAGATGAATGCACTTGGCTGTCGGGTGAGCGGAATCCGCAGAAGAGTTTCTAAAAAGAGCGACTGCCCGGAATGGATGGAGGGTATGTACGGCATGGACAGTCTGGAAGAACTGCTTCCAAAGGCGGATATCGTGGCGATGAGCCTGCCGGGCAATGCATCGACGTATCATGTGCTGAGCCGTGAACGGATTGCGTTGTTGTCGGACAATGCGGTTGTTTTAAACGTCGGACGCGGAACGGCGATCGATACGGATGCCCTTGCGGATGCGCTGTATGCAGGAAAAATCGCGGGGGCCGCGCTGGACGTCACAGATCCGGAGCCGCTTCCGGCAGACCATCGGCTCTGGAATGCGCCGAATCTCTTGATTACGCCGCATGTTTCCGGAGGTTTTTCCCTTCCGGAGACGCTGGAAAAGATCGTCGGACTGTTTGCAGATAATCTGGAACGGTATTTTGCAGGGCAGCCGATTGAAAATCTTGTGAATCTGCAGACGGGGTATCGGGAGTAAAGTGCCTGTAAAGCAACTGTGGATTGCTGGCAGTTATGTACCGCAGGCGTGTAGAGTCCCAGTGAATTGTGTGGGATTTTAGCGCAAAGCGCCTGCAAAATGGAGATCAGTATGGAAAAAGCATATAAACTGGAATTTGGGGGACAGCCCGGCGGAGAGCTTTTCATGACTTGCTGCGGGTGCTCCCGGACAGAACCCCTGCACTGCTTCGGACCGGCGATGAAGCCGCATTATCTGATTCATTATGTATTAAACGGCAGGGGGATTTTCAAAATGGAGGGCGAGGAATATCCGCTGGAAGCAGGCTGCGGATTTTTGATCGAGCCGGGGCAGATGAGCTTTTATCAGGCGGATGAAAAAGATCCGTGGATGTACATCTGGGTCGGCTTTGCGGGTGAGCGCGCGGAAGAATATGTCAAAAGCATGGGGATATCCCCGCGGCACCCGGTGTTTCATTCGGAGCAGTCGGATGAGCTTTACAGCATTGTCCGGGACATGATGGATCATAATACGGTCGGCGTTGCAAACGAGCTGCGCCGAAACGGTCTGCTGCATATTTTTCTGTCGGTTGTGGCGCAGAGTATGCCGGAGGAAAGGCGGGAGGAAACGGATCGGGCGAACCAGTATGTCCGCCGGGCAGTGGAATTTATTCAGCGTAACTACTGCAACCCGATCCGGGTGACGGACGTGGCGGATTATGTCTGCGTCAACCGCAGTTATCTATATACTCTGTTTCAGAAATCTCTCGGTATGTCCCCGCAGCAGTTTTTGGCAGCGTACCGGCTGACAAAGGCTGCGGAAATGCTGATGGTGCCGCATCTGCCGGTGGAAAGCATCGCATTGTCCTGCGGATATCAGGATCCGCTTGTGTTCAGCAAGGCGTTTCGGCAGATGAAGGGGGTTTCCCCGACGATGTATCGGAAGCAGATTCAGCAGGACGAAAACCGCGTCAACCGGGAGCACTTAAAACAGGTAGAGGAGTTTATCTCCAGAGTCGGCAGGCTCGAGCTGGGCGGGGAGCCGTGACAGAAGTGCTGCGCGGGTGTGTCAGGCATGATAAAACGTAGGATGTTGCGGACACGCAGACAGATCGCGCAGCACCGTGACACGCGGCACGGCATACCTCGTTGACTTTACTTCCGAATTCCGGCGAGCACCTCGTTAGGAATAACAAATTCCGGGCAGCCCATGGACATCGGTGCAACATCGCCTTCGTTGAAGCAAACCACAACCTCGTTGTTCTGATTCAAGTAGAAGGAAGTGTTGTCTGTGATAGAGGTAAAATCCCATTCCGGCATATCGGAATCGAGCCAGTAGATTTTATTTTTATCTGTCGCCATCTGTTCTTTCATCTGCTGTTTGATATTGTCGCTGATAGTGGTTAAATAATCGCTGCCCTCCTGGAAGAGATCTGCAAGCTGCAGGCGTTTTCCGGTGGAAAGGTCAATGGTGTAGTAGTAGTTCCATTCCGCACCGCTTCCGGCAGACTGGAAACAGATCAGTTTCAGGGTGAAATACTGATCGGTGGTCGCCAGAATTTCGGATTTGACGGTCATATTCTGGTAGCCTTCTTCGTTTTTCTTGCTTTCTTCGAATTCTGCGATCAGGCGGTTTGTGATGGCCTGAATCTCTGTATTGATTTCCTCTGCTGTTTTCTTCGTCTGTTCGGAAACGGCGGAGGATTTTTGCGTATCCGCGTCAGTGTCCGGTGCGACAGTTACCTCCGGAACCTGAATGTCTGCGCTGTTTCGGTCATCTTCGTAGTGATAGTCCCGGAAGGTAACGACTTCAACAAGCCTGGAGAGCACAGGAACCTGGCTCATTGCGTAGGCAACGGAAGCGGAGGTGTTCGGTAAGATGACCAGAGCTGCAGCAGCTGCAGCGGCGGCGATCCCGCAGCGGCGTGTGATGGAGCGTCTGTGGGAGACAGAGCTGTGGGCAGCATTGGAACCCTGTTGGCTGTTCTCCTGCTTTGCCTGAGAGATCTTTTGTTTCATCTGTAAAAGCTGTTCTTCGGACATGCGGATGTCCTGATATTCTTTTTTCAATTCCTGTAACTGTTTTTCACGGTTTTCCATAATAAAAATCCTTTCTGAGAGTGATGGCGGGGCTGAGCCACCGCTTGAATGGTGTTGAACTTGCTGCACGCTGAAGGGTCTCGAATGTGGTCGGCAGCTGTGTCGGGCGGTCAGTCCAGCGACAACCGGAGTTTTTTGAGACTGC
>OMGY01002866.1_pt1 | contig 12293 bp, 14 predicted proteins | sample 1674461 | NCBI WGS metagenome assembly OMGY01 (sample SAMN05578579, study PRJEB25193) | human gut metagenome | biome: Human Microbiome; feature: human-associated habitat; material: feces | host: Homo sapiens | place: USA:Birmingham
GGTCTTTGGGAGCATGATGTAATCCGGCCTCTGCGGCACGATGGCCTCTAAATCCTGTGCAAACAGCGGCGTGTCCGCCGCATTGACGCGGACGATGATCTCGCTGCGGCAGCGCTCCACATTCGTCACCGCGTATTTGACCAGTATGCGCGCCGCGTCCTTTTCATCGGGCGATACGGCGTCCTCCAGATCAAATATGATGGCGTCCGCGCCGAAAAAGCCGCAGCTTGTCATCATTTTCGGGTTATTTCCGGGTACAAAGAGCATGGAACGTCTCATGCGGTCCCTCCTTCCGCCCGTGCGAGCGCGGCTTCCAGCCGGGCACGCAGGATCCAGTCGAGCGCGCCGTGGTCGTCTACGGCAATCTCTCCCTGCTGCACGTCTGCGGCGCGCAGAACGCTGTGCACCGTCTGCTCGATCGCAGCGCCGAACTGCAATCGGACGGTCGACGCGATCCGCAGATCAAGCGTTTCAGCGGGCCGCACCGTGACCAGTACGTCCGCCGACTCCGCCGCTCCGGCAGAAGCCTCGTTTCGGATAACCACCAAAATTCCCCCTTGTATGTTTTTCAATATTTCATGCTGCTTGCAGCAGATTTTCCTTGATTAAAGCGGGCTTTATCCTCTATACTGAAAGAAAACGGCACAGGAGGCAAAACGCCCATGACGACAAACGCGATTCAGAGCAGCCATATCTACAGCACGTATTTTGCACCCCGCGGCCGCAGCCGGATCTACACGCTCGGTATGCAGATCGCGCAGCTTTATCTTTCGCCCTTTGACCAGATCATCGGCTTCATCGGGGAAGCCGGCTCCGGCAAGAGCGTGCTCATCAAGGGGATGTTCCCCGGCATCGAGCTTACGAACGACGACGACGGCGTCAACGTCCGCCCGCTCCCGCTTCTGGAGCAGGAGTATGAAACGGGCTTTTTCACGCCGCACACCTACCATCTGGACATCCGCTTCGAGACGGGCTTCCATCAGCTCTCGGAGCTGGCGGACGCCGTCCGGCTGGCTGTCCGGCGCGGCAAGCGCATCATCATCGAGCATTTTGACCTGATCTATCCCCTGCTCGGCGTCAACGCGAATCTGCTCATCGGCGTCGGCGAGCAGATCGTCATCACGCGGCCGAACCTCTTTGGCCCTCTGCCGCAGGAGCTGTGCGACATCGTCTATCCGTCGCTTGCCTATCGCCTCATGGCGCACAGCGCAGAGGATCTGTGCGAATACGCCATGACGCAGGAGCAGATGCTTGCGTGCAGCCACGGCGATATCCGCCACGGCTTCGTGCTCGAATTCAACGAGCACCAGCCGGATATCGATATTCCCACGCTCGAAGCGCGCGTCAACGAGCTGATCCGGCAGGATCTGCCCATCGACTACTATGACGAGAGCCACATTCTGCTCGGCGGCGCACAGCACTACTGCACTGGGCCGCGCACCCATGTGCGCTCAACAGGCCGCATCATCGGCTTCCGGCTGCTCGACCATTTTATCTACGACCACTTCCACAAGACGTATATGCTGGTCGGCTGTGTCGGAGACGACTCTGAGGAAAACATCCGGAAGCTCGAAACAATCCACGGGTGAGGTGTTGGGTTATGCAGCGCACCTGCATACCTGGTTGTAGGGGCCGATGCCCACATCGGCCCGTTGGGAAGTTACGAATGTGCCGAAGATTTCCGTTAAAACGGTGCATTCTGCCGGGCCGACGTGGGCATCGGCCCCTACAGTGTGCTGCGCAAATCTGCGGCTGCCCAACGGGCGGAGCAGAGCCCCGCCCCTACCAACTGTGTTCAAGGCAGGCTGCTTTTTGCATAAAAACCGAGTTTCCTTGCGGAACAGGCAATGTCCGGATGGGCATTGCCTGTTCTTTTGTCTAAACGACGTTTCCTTTTTTGATTACAGTATCGACCAGATTGCTGCCAAGGCGGTAGCAGATATAGTCCAGATCCTCTGCGTTCCAGATGAGAATGTCCGCCTGCTTGCCCGGCTCGATGGAGCCGATGCGGTCGGCGCGGCAGATGGCGGCAGCGCCGTTGAGCGTCACCGCGGTCAGCGCCTGCTCGGGCGTCAGCCGGTAGCGCAGGCAGCCGAGGCTGATGACCAGCTGCATATTGAGGCACGGGCAGGAGCCGGGGTTGAAGTCCGTCGCCATGGCGACCGGAACACCGGCCTGCACCATATCCTGTACGGGCGCGTAGGCCGCGCCCAGATAAAAGCTTGTTGCGGGCAGGCAGCAGGCGACCGTGCCGCCCCTTGCCATGGACGCGATGCCGGACGGCGGGCAGACGATCAGGTGCTCCGCCGAGACGGCCCCGATCTCGCCTGCCAGCTCACTGCCGCCGATGGCTTCGATCTCGTCCGCGTGGATTTTGGGCAGCAGCCCGTACTGTCTGCCGGTAAGCAGAATGCGGCGGGATTCCTCGGCGGAAAAAACGCCCTTTTCGCAGAACACATCGCAGAATTCCGCAATGCCCTGCTCCCGTACTGCCGGAAGCATTTCCTCGCACAGAAGCTCCAGATAGCCCTGCCGGTTGTCCCGGTAGGCTTCCGGCACGGCGTGCGCGCCCATAAAGGTCGCAGCAAGATCCATCACATGATGCTTTTGCAGGTTTCCGATCACGCGCAGCGCTTTGCATTCTTCCCCGGTCGACAGGCCGTAGCCGCTCTTGGCCTCTGCGGTCGTCGTGCCGAAGCGGAGCATTTCATCCAGCGCGGCGGAGGCCTTCGCCTCCAGCTGCTCCTCGCTTGCCGATTGCGTTGCACGCATGGTGGACAGGATGCCGCCGCCTGCGGCGAGGATGTCCAGATAGCCCGCGCCGTGCAGCTTGAGCACCAGCTCGTTCTGCCGCCAGCCGCCGAAAATAAGGTGCGTATGGGCGTCCACGAGACCCGGCGTGACGAGCTTTCCCTCGGCGTCGACGATCTCCGCCCCCTCGGCTGCGGGAGCCTCGCCGGTGCCGACGGAGGCGATCACGCCGTCCTCGATGAGCACCCATGCGTCCTTGAGGAATTTGATCTTCCCCTGCTCGCTGCCGCGATGGGCGCTTTTGCCCTCGGGCGTTGCGAGCAGGCCGATGTTTTTCACCAGTAACTTTTTCATAAAAGCGGTTCCTTTCTTACGGTAAAGGGACTTGTTTCTTTGATAATAGCACAAAAAGGGGCATATTGCTATGCCCCTTTTTGATTTTATTTTTTAGTCGAGGTATTCCTTGACGACCTTTTCGCACAGAGCATCATCCGCGAGGTACGGCATGGTGATGTGGTCCTGGCCCTCGTACATCTTGTTGTACTCGGCGACAGTGGTCATGGCGTTCTCGTTGCGCGCCCAGCTGCGGCGGGCAACGCCGACCATGGTATCCCAAGGCATGGACATCTTCAGGATGGTGTCGACACGCTCGGAGCCGTCGAGAACCATACCGAAGCCGCCGTTGATGGCGCGGCCGATGCCCGTGCCGCCGCCGTTGTGCAGGGCGATGTAGCTCATGCCGCGGGCAGCGTTACCAGCGTAGCACTGGGTCGCCATCTCGGCCATGATGTTGGAGCCGTCCTTGATGTTGGAGGTCTCACGGAAGGGCGCATCGGTGCCGCCGGTGTCGTGATGGTCACGGCCAAGGATGACGGGGCCGATCTCACCGTTGCGAACCATCTCGTTGAACTTGAGCGCGAGGTTCATACGGCCCATGGCATCCTGATAGAGGATACGGCACTGGGTGCCGACGACCAGCTTGTTCTTCTCGGCGTCGCGGACCCAGACATAGTTGTCGTAGTCCTGATAGCGGCGGTTGTGGGCCTTGATGTACTCGGCGGCAGCCATGTCGGTCTTGTGCAGATCCTCGGGGTTGCGGCTCAGGCAGCACCAACGGAACGGGCCGTAGCCGAAGTCGAAGAGGCAGGGACCAAGGATATCTTCGACGTAGGAGGGGAAGATGAAGCCGTCGAGGTCGTTCTCACCGTTCTTGCAGATGCTCTTCACACCGGAGTCGTAAACAGCCTTGAGGAAGCTGTTGCCGTAGTCGAAGAAGTAGGTGCCGCGCTCGTGGAACTTGCAGATCATCTCATAGTGATGCTGCAGGGTCTTGTCGACGAGGACACGGAAGCCGTCGGGATCCTTGTCGAGCATCTCGGTGCGCTGCTCGAAGGTGAGGCCCTGCGGGCAGTAGCCGCCGTCGTAAGGAACGTGGCAGGAGGTCTGGTCGCTCATGAGGTCGACGTGGACGTTGTTGTCGTACAGGTACTCGAGCAGGTCGACAATGTTGCCGCAGTAGGCGACAGCGCAGGGCTTGCCGGCCTTCTGGTGCTCAAGGGCGATCTTGGTGGCCTCTTCGAGGGAGGCGGTGCGGTGGCTGACCCAGCCCTGGGTGTAACGGGTCTCGATACGGGAATCGTCGACCTCGGCGATGATGGAGGCAGCACCGGCGATCTCAGCAGCCTTGCCCTGAGCGCCGCTCATGCCGCCAAGACCGGCGGAGATGAACAGACGGCCGGCGAGGTTCTGGTCGTTGGGGATGCCGAGCTTCAGACGGCCGGCGTTCAGCAGCGTGTTGAACGTGCCGTGGACGATGCCCTGGGGGCCGATGTACATCCAGCCGCCGGCGGTCATCTGACCGTAGTTGGCAACGCCGAGCGCGGCAGCGCGGTTGAAGTTCTCCTGGTCATCGAAGGTACCGACCATCAGGCCGTTGGAGATGATGACGCGCGGAGCCATCTTGTGGGAGTGGAACAGACCCAGAGGATGACCGGACATGACGACGAGGGTCTGCTCATCGGTCAGCTGCTCGAGGTACTTCTTGATGAGGCGGTACTGCATCCAGTTCTGGCAGACCTGACCGGTCTCACCGTAGGTGACGAGCTCATAGGGATAGAGTGCGATGTCAAAGTCGAGGTTGTTGTCGATCATGACCTGAATGGCCTTGCCCTCGATGCACTTGCCCTTGTACTCGTCGATGGGCTTACCGTAGAGCTTGCCCTCGGGACGGAAACGGTAGCCGTAGATACGGCCGTGCTCTTCGAGCTCCTGCGCAAACTCCTTGGCCATCTGCTCGTGATGGTCGGGGTGGATGTAACGCAGAGCGTTCTTGATGGCGAGCGCCTTATCGGCCTCGGTCAGGTGGGATTCGCGGCGGGGAGCGCGGCGATAGCCGTCTTCGAACTTCGGATACTCGGGAAGTTCGTAATCCAGCTTGATCGTCATGGCTTCATCTGCAAGATTGATCATGTTGGTGCCTCTCCTTCAAAAAGATATTCTGTAAAAGTGCTAAAATTAAAAAGTAATTTTGCGCTTTTCTTTACAACTTGCATTATAACAAAGATGTGCTATAATGAAAAGAACTTAATTTATCGGCATAGGATACCTTTAAAGTATGGAAAGAGAGCGGGAATCATGAAACTGCGGCAGTTGGAATATTTTTGCGCGGTGGCGGAGGCGGAAAGCATCTCCGCAGCGGCGCGCGAGCTGCATGTGGCACAGCCGCCCATCTCGCGCCAGATCGCGCAGCTCGAAGAAGAACTGGGCGTGCAGCTCTTTTTGCGCGGCAGCAAGGGCATGGCGCTCACCGACGCAGGGCAGAGCTTATATCAGCAGACACAGCAGATCTTTCAGGATATCCGCCGCGTGGAGGACAGCGTGCGCAGCGTCGGTACAGGTATGAGCGGGCGCATCAAGCTCGGCGCGATCTACTCGGCCATGCCCTATGCGCTACATTATATAGATGAATACCATAAAACCTATCCGCAGGTGGAGCTTCTCATCCGCCTGGGCTCTCCGCAGGAGCTGCTCGAACTTTTGAACCGCGGGGAGCTGCACGCGCTCTTTCTGCGCACCGCCGCGCGCGAGCCGTGCGACTTGCAGGAGCGCATTCTGGGCGAGGACGCGCTCGAGCTCATCATGCGAGAGGACATGGACCCCGCGCCGGAGCTTCCGGAGGTGCCCATCGAGCGGCTCGAGGGCGTGCCGATGTGCCTTCTTCGTTCGGACGATCTGTGGAGCTACAACGACTTTCTGGTGCAGGAGTGCCAGCGCAGCGGCTTTACGCCGAATGTGACCTGCCACTGCTACGATACGCCCATGGCGATGCAGATGGTGCTCTCGGGCTTCGGGCTGAGCTTTCTGCCAAAGTCCATTCTCAGCACGCATCCGGGTGCGCCGCTCAAATCAAAACCCGTGCGGGGACTGCCCATCCGATCCTACGCCGTTCTCGCCTGGAGCAGCGCCGCCGGGAGCGCGCCGTGCGTGCAGCGCTTCGTGGAACAGAGCATCACTTAATAAATTTAAGCGGCCGCTGAAAAAAGAGAAAGAAAACCTGTTTACTCCCCTGTTGCGCCGCGATATAATGGCGGCGCTGAACAAAAACAGGGCAGATGAGACTCACCTGTCTGAGCAAAATGATGATTCATTGAAAAAATATATCAAACGGAGGACATCACAATGGCAAAGTTGATCGAATGCATCCCCAATTTTAGCTGCTCCAAGGAAAAGGACGAGGCCACCTACAACGCTCTCGTCGAGACCGCTAAGAGCGTTCCCGGCTGCACCCTGTTCGACGCGCAGACCGACGGCAACCACAACCGCTGCGTCTTCACCCTCATCGGCTCTCCCGAGGCCATCGAGGAGGTCGCCTTCCAGCTGACCAAGGTCGCCACCGAGCGCATCGACATGAACAAGCATCACGGTGAGCACAAGCGCATGGGCGCTACCGACGTTATCCCCTTCGTTCCCCAGATGGACGTGACCGTCGAGGAAGCTGTCGAGATGTCCAAGCGCGTTGCCCAGCGTATCTGGGACGAGCTGAAGGTCCCCTCCTTCCTGTATGAGGACAGCGCCACCCGTCCCGAGCGCCGCAATCTCGCCACCTGCCGCAAGGGCGAGTTCGAGGGTATGCCCGAGAAGCTCCTGCAGCCCGACTGGGCTCCTGACTACGGCGAGCGCAAGATCCACCCCACCGCCGGCATCACCGCCATCGGCGCCCGTATGCCGCTGGTCGCTTTCAACTGCAACCTCGCTACGAGCGACGTTGAGGTTGCCAAGAAGATCGCCAAGGTCATCCGCGGCTCTTCCGGCGGCTTCCGCAGCTGCAAGGCCATGGGCTTCATGCTCGAGGACCGCGGCATTGCCCAGGTTTCCATGAACATGGTCAACTACGAGGATACCCCGCTCTACGTCACCTATGAGATGATCAAGGCCCTCGCCGAGCGTTACGGCACCAGCGTCATCGAGAGCGAGATCGTCGGTCTGACTCCCGCCAAGGCTCTCATCGACTGCGCCGAGTTCTACCTCAAGGCCAAGGACTTCGACTGCAAGAACCAGGTCATGGAGTATCACCTGATCGACATGGAGTAAAAAATTCAAAGAAGCGGCGTTGCCGCTCCTTTGAGAGCCCACTCAAGGCGGCTCGCCGCCTTGAGTGGAATTTTCAGCGCGCGGCATTCACCATGTCGCGCGCTGCGAAGTATCGCTGCGGACGCACAGGTCGTCCTCCGCGATGAATGAAAGCTATTTGCCGCCGGGAGGCGGCAAAGTCTGCGACGCTGTGCGAATGCGCATGTCGTCAGAAAAAACGATCAAAGCTATTTGCCGCCGGGAGGCGGCAAAGTCTGCGACGCTGATTGCGCTCTGCGCGTGCATTTGGCTGCCCCAATCGGGGCGGCAGACCGTAAAGGTGCGGCGATGCGCGTGCAGGGCAAATAAGCGCCACGAAATGATGAAAGGATATTATCACCATGAAACTTGCTGAAATGACCGTTACCGGCTTTGCCGATACCGTTGCTTCCGATGCTCCCGCGCCGGGCGGCGGCTCCTGCGCTGCTCTCTATGGCTCCATCGGCGCCGCGCTGACCGCGATGGTCGGCGGCCTGACCCAAGGCCGCAAGAAGTATGCCGAGTTTGCCGAGCATGCTGCCGAGGTCGAGAAGAAGGGCAACGAGCTGAAGGTTCGCCTGCTCGACGTGATGGACCGCGACACCGACGCGTTCAATGTCGTCTCCGACGCCTTTGCCATGCCCAAGGCGACCGACGAGGAAAAGGCTGCCCGTTCCGCCGCCATCCAGAACGGCCTGAAGGGCTGCACCAAGACCCCGATGGAGATGATGGAGCTCATCGACGAGACCCTGACGCTTGCACAGTCCCTGCTGGGCCGCTTCAACGACACCTCCGCGAGCGACCTGGGCGTTGCGTTCCTGTCCCTCAAGGCCGGTATCCAGGGCGCATGGCTCAACGTGCTCATCAACGTCGGCTCCCTGAAGGATCAGGAGTTCGCCGCTGAGTACCGCGCCAAGGGCGAAAAGCTGCTCGCGCACGCGCTGCCCCTTGCCGACGAGTGCTACGCTGAGATCGTCAAGCTCATCGAGGGCTAAAAATGATCAGAACAAATGGCTTCGGTGCGCGCACCGGAGCCATTTGTGGTTTGCGAAGGAGTGTTATTATGACCATGCAGCATTTAACGCCGAAGGATTACATCACCACCAAGTGGTCGGGCGGCCTCACGACGCAGCTCGGCATCGCGCCCGAGGGCGCGGTGTACGCAGACCGCGACTTTTTGTGGAGACTCAGCTCTGCGACCGTTGAGAACGCAGAGTCCGACTTTACGGCGCTGCCCGACTATGAGCGCCTGATCTCCACGCTCGAGGGGACGATCGAGCTGAGCCATAACGGCGGCGAAAAGCTGACGCTGAACCCCTATGAGGTCCACCGCTTTGATGGCGGGGACAGCACCCATTCCTGGGGCTGCTGCCGCGACTTCAACCTCATGCTCCGCAAGGGCAAGTGCGAGGGCAGGATGCGCGGAGAGACCCTTGCCGCCGGTGAGAGCAAGACCGTTCACGGCAGCGAGGGCATGATGCTCATCTACTGCGGCGCGGGCGAGGCCGAGGTCGTCGCCGGCGGGGAGAGCATCGCGCTCAAGGCGGACGAGGCCGTGCGCCTCGACGGTTTTGCGGGCGAGGTGACGCTCTGCTCCAGGAGCGGGGCAAAGCTGATGCTCGCCAAGGCGAAGGCGATCTGAAAAGAGCAGAAAAAAGGAGAGGCATATTTGCCTCTCCTTTTTTAGTCTGCAAAATCACCGGAGTCCTTGTCCTGCGGTTTGCAGCGCTCGAGCGCGAGGATCAGGGCAGCTGCCGCAGCGATGACGGCAAGGATGCCGATGATAAGAGTGATGCACTTTTTCATGATGATACCTCCTGTTGTCGTAAAGTGTGGGTGGGGTCAGGCTTTCGAAGAGAGAATGCTGTAGACCTGCTGCAAAAATGCGTCCTGATCCTGCACGGTGCAGCGGATGGTCTTGCCGTCGTAAGCGCGGAAAAGCGACAGCTTGCCAAAAAAGTTCCGGCAGGTGACAAGCACGCCCTCGCCGGTGCTGCCGTCAGGGAAATCGGTCGCGTCGAAGCAGAAGCCGACCTCCCAGAGGAAGTCACCGTCCTGCGTGAGGTGGGTCGTGCCGCCCTGCGGCAGAAGATTGGCGAGCGAGCGGCGGAATTTCTGCTGCGCGAAAAGCGCGGTGAGCTGCGCGCAGCGCGTGTCGTTTGATGGGAATTCAAAGCGCGTGTCCTCCGCCTGCGGCGCGCGGAAATGATAGCCGAAAACGGACTGACACTGTGTGACGTCCGCCTCGCAGAGCGCTTCAAGCGGCATCGGCCGCGTGTAAATGAGCGCGGCAAGGACAAGAAATGCAAGGATGCCAATGGAGAGAAGCCATTTTTTCTTCATGGGAGACCTCCTTGATGTTTCCCTGTTCTTATTCACAATGGGAAAAGCAGCTGCCTACAATATAACACGAAAGGCTGCGCTTTGCAAGATTGCAGGCGCAGCCTTTCAGAAATGACAAATTATCCGCGTGCGCGGCCAAAGAGACAGCAGAGGAGAAACGCCGCGAGGTCGCAGACAACGACCGTCGCGCCGACGGGCGTGGAGAGAAGATACGACCCCGTGAGCCCCAGACAGAAGCACACGACCGAGAGCGCGGGCGGCGCGGGACCCGCCTTTCAGCGCTTTTTCGGAGGGGAAAGCGGACTGCCGGTTACTGCTCAGACTGCTTGCCTTTTAGAATGGACAGCGCATCAAGTACATCAGAAAGGGCAAGGGATGCGATCGATGCAAGGATGGCGTAAAAATAACGGTTAGAAGCAATGTCCGAATGATCGGCAACGGAGTAGCAAATCGTGGCGAGCAGCGTGCCAATCGGAAGAAGGTTAAATTTACTCCATTTGGCGCGCCCGAGATCACGGGCACGTTCCCTTACGATGCACCACAGCATGATCATGATCATAGGCAGAAATGCAATGACGCTGATGGGGAGAGAAATAAATGCGGGGTTTAGGATAAAAAATGCGATGCTGGCAAGATAGATTATTAGTGCGACTGCAAATGTAATCAGGAAAAACCTGTGCTGCTGGGAAAAAGAATATTTCATGGCATCATTTGCTGCGATTGAACGAGATATTATATGCACCGTCCCAATCTAACGTGACAGTCGGGTGATCGTTCCAGCCAAGCAATACAACAGATTCTCCGCCGGAAATCGAATCGTAAACAACGGAAAGTCGGCCATATCCACCGGCGGCCCTAACATGCTCGCGGACAGCGAGATCTTGAATCGCCTGAGCAATGCCGATGGTGATAAAAATCGGAGAAAGGTCTCCCATGAATTGCAGCATAGGAATTTTACCAATAACCGGGCCTGCTATAGCCTCAATCAACGCGCCGACAGTGCCGTAAGCACCGGCAAAATAGGCGTTCGATGCATTAGGATCCATGTAGGTTGCGGAAACGGCTACATATCCGCTTTCTCCACGGTAAGTCCAGTCATAGGTGTAGCAAAGCACGCCGCCTTTGGGAGCGTTCCAGCTTCTTGTCACTCTGCTGGTGCTTTGGGTGGAGACTTCTTGGGGAAGTACTGCGGCGAGTTGGAGCTCAAAATGGTCCAGCTTGTTTTGCGCTTTTAACTGCTGGTAGATCGAGGTTTTCAAATCGGCGTAAGGGCCGGTAAAAACGGGGTCGGTTTCCGCAGCGAACGCGGGGATGCAAAGGCTCAGAACCATTGCGCAGGAGAGGACAAGGGAGATGAATTTTTTGAAATTTTTCATTTTCTTTTTCCTTTCTTGTGTAATGTGAGTTGTGTGCAGCAGGTACAAAAATAGCGTTAGTAGTCTACATAGCCGACAACGCGGATTTCGGTATCCGAGTTGTTGCGGATGGCGAACGAATAGCTGCCATTCGCAGGGACTTTTATCGTTGCGTTGGCGGTCCCGGCTTTTCCGGTAACGTAGTGGAATACATTATCCTCGTCAATCAGGCCAAATTCTACAGAAGCCGTCTTGGGAGAATATGATATCCGCAGGGTCACGGTTTCGCCTGCTTCAAGAAAGAGCGGTGTTGAAGCTTTGCTGATTTTGTGCGCGCTGACTTTTACGTCAAGAGGTGCGCTTGCCCGCATCAGACTGACGGATGATTCGAGATCGAAAGTTTCGAACGATTCAGAAGCCCATGCGCCAGTACAAAGACAACTAAAAATACTGATGCAGGCCAAAAGCGTGCATAAAGTTTTACGCATTGTCTCATCTCCTTCCGGTTAAAGTTATCAACCGAACTGAAATTCGTCAATGTCAGCGTCTTCTATGCTCTCGCTTTCTATTTCGTCGAATGTCAGTTCTCGGTTTTCAGAGTGCTTTTGATGCAGCAATACCCCGACCCCGATCGCCAGCAGCAGGCAGAGGATGCTCAGGGCGATGATGATCACCTTCGCGTGCGCGGGGGCGCTCGCCGCGGCGGGCTGCGGCGTGGGAGCGGGGGCTTCCGCCTTCGGCTGCTGCGCCGGTGCTTCCTCCTGCGGCTTTTCCGGCGGCAGCGCCGCGGAATAGCTGAGAAGCTCGTCGAGCGTGACGCCGTAGAGCCTGCCCAGGTGCGAAAGGTTATCGGTCGAGGGAACGGTGAACCCCGTTTCCCAGCGCGACACCGCCTGGCGGGATACGTTGAGCCGCTCGGCCACATCTCCCTGGGAAAGCCCCGCGCGCTTGCGCAGGGCGGCAAGACGTTCTGCTACATCCATGTTGATCTGCTCCTATCATTACAAAAAAATTGCTGTCACGTAAACCGCATCCAGTTTACATGATAGCAATTTTCAGTTGCTATTTCAAGCAATTGCACAAAAGAATAAAAATTGAAGTGGGCTAAACTGTTTAAAATAAATAATTATTTTCCGCGCCCGATCGCACAGCAGACAAGGAAGGCGATCAGGTCGCAGACGACGACCGTCGCGCCGACGGGCGTGGAGAGAAGATACGACCCCGTGAGCCCCAGAC